>MDTD01161864.1_pt1 | contig 291333 bp, 254 predicted proteins | sample 811221 | NCBI WGS metagenome assembly MDTD01 (sample SAMN05326646, study PRJNA326480) | marine metagenome | isolation source: seawater | place: Pacific Ocean: South West | collected 2011
GATAAAAGGTACTCCGGGGATAACAGGCTTATCGCGCCCAAGAGTTCATATCGACGGCGCGGTTTGGCACCTCGATGTCGGCTCGTCGCATCCTGGGGCTGGAGCAGGTCCCAAGGGTTTGGCTGTTCGCCAATTAAAGCGGCACGCGAGCTGGGTTCAGAACGTCGTGAGACAGTTCGGTCCCTATCCGGTGTTGGCGTTGGAGATTTGAGAGACCCTGTCCCTAGTACGAGAGGACCGGGATGGACGAACCTCTAGTGCACCTGTTGTCGCGCCAGCGGCATCGCAGGGTAGCTATGTTCGGAAGGGATAACCGCTGAAAGCATCTAAGCGGGAAGCCTTTCTCAAGATGAGATCTCCCTGGGCTTAGGCCCCTGAAGACACCTCAAAGACCATGAGGTTGATAGGCCACAGGTATAAGGGCAGTAATGTCTGTAGCCGAGTGGTACTAATATGTCGTGAGGCTTGACCATATTACACCTGGCTGCTAAATGCAGCCAGGTAACAAATCATCAGCGATGCAATTATCCCATCCAAACTAACCCGCTTCGTGCGGGTTTTTTTGTGTCCTGACGCTCGCGGACTTTCTTCGGATGCTTCCCGTGTAATCTATCTTCCACTGGACAGAATACAGTATGTGCCGGTAATGGGCGGCATGCGAAAACTTAAGCCTATTCTCTTTGTGGCACTGACACCAGTTTTGGTTCTCTTGCTCAATTGCCAGATGCTCGCTCCGGAGCGGCCGCCTCAGATATCTACAGTCCTTTCTCAGATGGAGCTGAACCGCTCCGTAACGTTTCGTCTTCTGGACGAAATTGAAAAAACCGGAAAGGCGAACCAGATACTAGGTTGGTCGGTGGGAGACCATGCCCCCATAGGCTGGCATTTCATGCATCTGGCGGCCTCCGAGGATCGCTTCGCAGTTATGCTGGGCGCTCCGAAGCTGGTTTCAGAGGATTATTCTACCAGATTTAGCAGCGGTAAGGATGCTCCCCGGGATGTCCCTTCCATCAGTGCAATGCGAAAGTATCTGGATGAATCCAGGGCTTCTCTCATCGATGCACTGGAACGGTTTGATCTGTCAAAAAGTGGAGAGAAGCCTTCTGCAGATGCGCCCTTCGATTACGGTACCGTTATCAAGATTATCTCTTTTCATGAGCCCCACCACCAGGGTCAGGCTCATGCTACTTTCAACCTTTACAAAGATCGCTAACTGCGACCACTGAATCGCGCTGGCTGTAGGGAGCGGCAGCCAGCGCATTTGCTTGCGCGATTCGGTATCGCAGGGGGCTGACGATGGGAAGTCGAATACAGCAGGAACTTTTTCTGGTGGCTCCCGCAGACTGAACAGCGTCGACTATTCGCGGGGACTCCTGATCGCACGTCGGAACGCATCCCGAGAGACTGAGTCTCAGTGTGGCCCGGGATAGCCCGCCCGGGGCCGTCGCAGCGTAAGTTTGCTTGCTTTCTTTTTAAGCCTGGTTTTTCTTATTGGGCGAAACGGGATACAGGCTATAGCTATCGGAGGCATACATGAAAGGTAATTCTAAAATCATTGAAGGTCTGAACAAACTCCTGGCCGGCGAACTTACGGCCATGGACGTTTATTTCCTGCATTCTCGCATGTGTCAGGACTGGGGGATCACAAAACTCTACGAACAGTTTGCCCATGAGCAACAGGATGAAACTCAACATGCGGCGGCTTTGATCGAACGGATCTTATTTCTGGAAGGCCAGCCCAATCTGGTGGCACGGGAATCCTTTCAGGTAGGAGCGGACGTTAAAGATATTCTGGAGAAAGATCTGGCGCTGGAGTACGATGTGGCCCGCAATCTCAAGGAAGTAATGGCGCTATGCGAAAGCGAAGGGGATTACGTAACCCGAGAAATTCTGTCAAAGCTTCTCGTGGATACAGAAGAAGACCATATACTCTGGTTGCAAACTCAACTCAAGCTCATCGAAAAAATCGGAATTCAAAACTACATCCAATCCATGTCCTGATGCCATAGCCCTGGAAGAGCCTTGTTAGGATCCAGGGCGCAGGCCGAGCCTCTCTGACTTCTGAACGATATATCAATCAGAATTACGGAAAAAAAATGCCGGAAAAAGGGTTGCTACGATGCACGAATTCCTTTTCCTGGAATCAAAGGGTCCGTGAGAACCGGGACTCCCATGAACCAGGAGTAACTTGTGGAACTAATTATCGATTTTGCCTCCAAATTTCTGTCGCAGCTTCGTTCGCCTACGCTTGCATTCTTGCTTGGCGGCATTGCTATAGGCGCCTTTAAGAGCCGACTACAAATCCCGCAACCCATCTATCAGTTCGTCACCTTCATGCTGCTAATGAGCATCGGCCTGCATGGAGGCATGGAAATCAAAGAGACCAACTTTCTGGAGATGATTCCTCTCATTGTGGCAGCCATTGTGTTGGGGATACTTATCGTTTTTCTGGGGCGCCTGTTACTCGCCTATTTACCAGGCGTCAAAAAGGTGGATGGCCTGGCGACGGCCGGGCTCTTCGGCGCTGTCAGCGCTTCCACTCTGGCCGCAGCGACAGTGGCCCTGGAAGATAGCAACATCTCCTACGAAGCCTGGGCTCCGGCGCTGTACCCTTTCATGGACATTCCGGCTCTGGTTACGGCCATCGTTCTGGCCAGTCTGGCCAGGAGCCGGGCATCGGGCAACGAATCGGACGAACCGAGCATATGGTCCATCATCAAGCAGAGCCTGCAGGGATCGGCTCTCTCGGCTTTGCTGCTGGGCATGGCCCTGGGGCTACTATCCGAACCCGAATCAGTTTACGATAGTTTCTATCAGCCACTATTCAAAGGTCTGCTTTCGGTCCTCATGCTGGTGATGGGTATCGAGGCCTATCAGCGTCTGGATGAACTAAAGAAGGTGGCCCACTGGTTTGCTCTTTATGCTGCGATTGCTCCCATACTCCATGGTTTTATCGCATTCGGCGTAGGGTATCTTGCCCATGTTGCCTTTGGTTTCAGTCCCGGCGGTGTAGTGATACTTTCAATTCTGGCCGCATCTAACTCGGATGTTTCCGGTCCTCCTACACTGAGAGCGGGGATCCCTTCGGCTAACCCCTCGGCTTACATTGGAGCTTCCACAAGCGTGGGAACCCCCGTGGCCATCGCTATCTGTATTCCTCTGTTTATTGGTCTGGCAGAGGCTGTATTCTAAGTTAGCTCAACGAATACTTATAGCTCACTGAACACTCTAAAAGGATCCGCGACCTTCCCTGCGGATCCTTCCCTTTTTTGCGCCTTCCGGAATCGGGCGCGTCGGTACCTGAAGCAGAGCACCGTGCCTGCCAATGCCCCCCGAAAGGGCAAATGACGATTGTACGAGGCGAAGGAGGCAAGTGGGATTCGAAAGGAAACCAGGGGCAATTGTAGGTATCCAGTATGATCCCGGGGCCCGGCTTGAACACGAGTCCCGGAGGACAGGTCAGCCGCGAATGTGGTAGCCGCCGTCCACGTTTCTGATTTCGCCGGTTACTCGCCCTTCCGAACGCAGTAGATAGGCGGATTCGTAAGCCAGATCTTCCGGCTGTGCGTTACCCAGTGGGCTGTGCTTATCGCAGAACTCCACGGCTTCCGCCAATCCCTGGATGGCGCTTCCAGCCTTACTTCCTGTATAAGGCGAGAAGCGAATGGCATTTACCTTTATTTGGTGCGAAGTGCCCAGTTCGTGGGCCAGTTCCACTACTATCCTTTCCAGCGCGGCCTTGGCCACTCCGATGTTCTTGTACGGATGGTAGGCCACTTTTTCTGCTCCCAGGTAACTGAGAGCCAGAATCGAGCTGTTTTTCTTGAGTAAGTCCGAATGGATGAGTCCTCTGGTCAGCGATACCAGCGAATAGGCCGATACATCCATCGCTCCGAAGAATTCATCTTTAGTAACGTCCAGAATGGACTTAATTACGACTCCTGCCTTTATGGTTTTGTCCATGGCAATAGAATGAAGAAAACCGTTCAGCGAAATGCCCTTCGCTTTCAGGGCATCGCAGAAATCCTGAATGCTTCCGTCCAGGGTTACGTCCAGGGGGAATGTGAGGGTGTCGTCCCCCAATTCCTTCTTAACTGTGGTTTCAAAGGCCTCGTAGGTCTTGTCCAGGAAGTCCCTGGCACGATCCGATAGGCCAGAGTGGTGGGCCGTGCGCCCGAGTCCCGAACAGATTACAGTGCCGCCTTCCTCGCGCACCTGCCGGGCAATGGACATGGCCAGCGAGCCTTCATCGGTGATTCCGGTAATCAGGATAGTTTTTTCTTTCAGGTATTGCATTCGTCGATCTCCTCTGGTTTTCCCCTCTCATGGGCATGCAAGCATCGAAGCTGGTGTTGCAGATAAGTGCGCCCAGGGTCTTCTTCGGACTCTGGAGATCAACGAAAATAATTGCGTGTATTTGTCGGCGGCCGGTTATAGAGCCCTGATCAAGGCTTCTGGAATTTCTGCGGCCTCAGGATCTCCACATCCAACGCATACATGATCCCCGAGTAATCCTCGAAAAATTTGGAAGCTACTTCATTGGCTATCCGGTCCGCCTGTTCGGTGTTGGCCACGATAGCTTCAATTTTGACGTTACTGGTGCTATCGTTGGACAAATGATCCGATGTGCGAACACCGCGGCTTCCTTTACCGTCCGCCGCAGTGATTGTATATCCTGTGCCCCCGGCGTTCTCAATGATTCGGGTGACTTTTTCTGCGATTACCTTTTCGGTGATGATTACAATCTTTTTCGCCCTGTTTTCCATGTGAAGTAAAATACATCAATTGTACTTCTTGTGTCAAGTCGCTTTGCCTTGCCCGGGGGATTTTTCCGGAACTCATGGAGCCCGGTCAGGGCGGTCTGGATACCGGACGATCGGGTCCGGTACCCGGGAGCGGTTTCTATCCCCCGGGATGATGCGGATTATGAACCCTTCTCCAGCTAAAATACAGGCCCAGCGCTCCCAGCGGTAGGATGCTGAGGGCAACCCCCTGCATTCCCCGCATAAAGAGTTCGGCCTGCTGTTGCGAAAGCTCGGACCCATCGGGCAAATGACTGTGCCCGGAAAAAAAGTGAAACAGAACGCCCGAAAGGGCTACCCCCAGGCTCTGGCCGGTGTAGCGGAACAATCCCAGGATACCGGCGGCTACCCCCCGTCGGTGCGCCGAGACGCTGGACATGATGGCGTTGTTGTTTGGCGCCAGAAAGAAACCCAGACCCGCACCAAACAGAACGATTCGCCAGATTACGTCCAGATAACCCATTTCCAGATGGATACCGGCGATGGCCCATTCGCCGAGCATAAGAATAATCAAGCCGACGCTGGCCACGCCCCGCGTTCCGAAGCGATCCGAGAGCTTTCCGGAAAGGGGCGAAAGTATCATTAGAGTGAGGGGTAGCGGAAGGATGAGAATCCCGGCTTCCTGTGCGCTGAGGCCCCTTAGACCCTGCCAGTACCAGGGAAAGACGAAAGTCATAGCCGCCAGCGAAATGGTGGCGCATACTCCGGCCAATTGACCGAATACGAATCCTCGAATGCGAAACAGGTTCATATCGATTAGAGGATGGGGATGTCGCTTTTCCATCAAAAACAGAACAACGTACAATAACGCGCCGCATACAAGACAGACGATCACTGTGTCGTTCCAGTCTTTTTGCGGCCCCAGGGTAAGTCCCAGAAGCAACGATCCTGAACCCGCCAGCACCGTGGCCGCGCCGGCCCAGTCCAGGGGCTCCAGTCGCCGATGGGTCTTTAGTGGCGGCAGTACAAATGCGGCGAAGATTACCGAAAGAAAACCGATGGGAACGTTTATCAGAAAAACCGAATGCCATTCGTAGTTCGTTACCAGAAATCCACCGAGGCTGGGACCAATGGCGGCGCCGCCGCTAACAAGAATGGCCTGGAGTCCCATGGCCAGGCCACGTTTGCCTTCCGGAAACGTATCGGCGATAATGGCCAGGGTGTTGGAGGTTATCATGGCGCCACCCAGCGCCTGAAGCACTCGTCCCAGGATCAGTCCTTCCATGGAAACGGAGTAGGCGCAGAACAAACTTGCCAGGGCAAACACCGAAACTCCCGAAAGAAAGAGCTTCTTACGGCCGATGATGTCGGAGATTCGGCCAAAGATCGGCACCAGGCCTGTGAGGGTTAACGTGTAGGCGATGATGGCCCATTCGACCTGAGCCATGGTGGCCTGCATATCGCGGCTGATACTGGGAAGGGCGATGTTCAGGATGGTAACATCGATTACCACCATGAAAAGGCCGGAGGCGACGGCCAGAAGCACAAGATAGGGGTTCGAATTCTCGGATTCCGGCACACTTCCAGAGTTGGACGGCTCTTTGTCGCTGCAACCGGATTCCTCTAATGCTATCCTACAAGAGATTCTTGAGATCAGATGCTGAAAGCCCTTCGTTCTGCCTGGTTTCGAATGGACTGGATTCTGCCTCGACTGGCAAGAAATGGGGACTTCCTGCGCCCACACACCGATTCCTGGAGCTCTACGGTTGTCTGTAGCCTCCCGGAGCGTGATTGTAGTCGCTCTGATGGGGTGATGAGCTCGATCCTCCGCTGTTTCGTAAACGAACTGGCCGGCCAGGAATCTTCGGTTGTGTTTGTAGCCCGGTTCTGATTTCCTGGGCGGATGGGTTCAGCGCTCGTCACCGGAGCCGGCGGACAGGATGGCTACTTCCTGGGGGCACTGCTTTCGCAGAAAGGCTATGAAGTCCATGGTCTCGATAAGCCTGGTTCTGAAAACAGGATGGAAGCTGTGGATCCAGCCTGTCGCTGGAACGTTTCTTTGTTCGACGAAGAAGCGTTGCGGGATTTGTTGCGTAAGATTCAGCCCTCCGAAATTTATCACCTGGCCGCCTTTAGTTTCGTTAACACCAGTCCCGAGCAAGAGCGTGAGGTACTGAAAAACAATCTGGAGGCCACCCATAATCTGATCTCTCTTTGTAAGTCGGAACTGCCCGGCAGTCGGTTCTGCCTTGCGGCATCTGCAGAGATTTTTGGAACTCCCGATCACAGTCCCCAATCCGAACAAAGCCCCGTGCAACCCTGCAACATCTACGGGGTGAGCAAAGCTGCCTGTCATCATCTGGTGGGCATGTATCGCTCCCTGGGTTACTTTGCCTGTAGCGCAATACTGTTTAATCATGAGTCCTCCCGACGCGGGGACCAATTCGTAACGCAGAAAATCGTAAAGACGGCCATTCAGATTCAGCGTGGTCAGGCCAATGAGCTTCGGCTGGGCAGTATGGATGCCGTTCGCGACTGGGGTTTTGCCGGGGACTACATGCTGGCTATGTGGATGATGCTTCAAAACGATACGGCCGCCGATTACGTAATCGCTACAGGTCATGGTCATACAGTGAGAGATTTTGCAGAACTTGTCTTTCAGAAGCTGGGCCTTAATCTGGATGACTGGCTGGTAGTGGACCCCGAGTTTGTGCGGCCGGCGGAGCCATTTCCGCGAGTAGGGGATGCCTCCAGAATTCGTGCCGACCTGGGCTGGTCCTCCAACTACGATCTTGAGGCTATCGTAGATGAGATGCTGCAGGCAGCGCTCAAGATATAGCGCCGATTTCGGCGCGAACGAACTCTACTTCGACCCGGGAATCTGCTACAAAGAAGCGGGGATCTGCTACAAACCTGGACATACAATTGAGTCGGTGACCGCAACTCCTTTGCTGTTTCAAAAATAGGTTGCCCCGGGCAGGGCTCCCTTACATCCAGAAGAATGTCCGACTCCCTAAAACGAAAACTTGGCATCTGGACCGCAACTTTTGCTGTATTTGCCAGCATGATTGGTTCCGGCATCTTCGGAAACACCGGAATGGTTCAGCAGTTCGTGGGCGACCCATTGATGGTCATGTTCCTGTGGTTCTTCTACGGCCTGGTCGCCATAGCGGGAGCGCTAACCTATTCAGAATTGGCCGCCCGAATGCCGGAAGCAGGGGGCGAATACGTCTATCTCCGAAAAACGTTTGGACCGCTATGGGGGTTCCTGTCGGGCTGGGTTTCCCTTATAGCTGGATTCTCGGCGCCCGCGGCCATTGCTGCCTTCCTGTCCGCCGATTACCTTACGGCGCTGCTCAAGGGGGCTTTTCCTGGCTATGCAATCACCGATCTCTTCGTAAACGGAAAATGGTCTGTGATGCTCATTGGATGGGAGCTTTCCATTACAGCAAAGCAGATCTATGCGATCGGACTTATCCTACTTTTTAGCGTGTTTCATGGAGTCGGCGTTAAGAAAGGCGGTTGGATTCAGAATGCGCTTACCGTGATCAAGCTGGCCATTGTCCTCCTGTTTCTGATCGCCGGTATGTTTGCCATCTTCTTTGCGGAAGGACCTGTGCATGATCCGTTCCGTTCGGACGGTATCCAATGGGGCGGCGTTGGGATCGGACTTCTGTGGGTGCTATTTGCATACAGCGGCTGGAACGGCGCATCATACCTGGCAGGAGAGATCGAAAACCCGGAACGCAATGTTCCCCGAGCGATGATGTGGGGCACGCTACTAACGGCCATACTGTATGTGGCTCTGAATCTGATGTACTATCTGGCGGTTCCATCGGATGACTTCGAAGGAAAATTCACAGTAGCTTCGATCATTTCCACGAAACTATTTGGGCCGGAGATATCGGTCTTTTTCAACGTTTGTTTCTGTTTGATACTCCTATCAACTCTGTCGGCACAGATAATGATCGGTCCCCGCGTGTACTACGCCATGGCGAAGGATGGTCTATTCTTTAAATTTGCCAGCGAAGTACACCCCAAGTTCGAAACACCTCTGTATTCAATCATAATACAGGGAGTCCTTTCGGTGATCTACATTCTTACCAACAGCTACTATGATGTGATGACCTTTATGGGCTTTTCGCTCTCCATTTTTCCATTCCTGACAGTGATTGGGCTATGGAAACTGCGCAAGAACGCTCCCGAGGCGCCCTACAAGGTTCCCTTCTTTCCGGGAACGCCATTATTCTTTCTGGCAATAAGCGTGGTAATTATGGCCACCAGCGCGTATCATGATCCCTGGAACTCCTTGAAAGCCGTGGGGGGAATCGTGGTCGGAGCGATCATTTACGCGCTCTGGCAGTACTGGCATCGTCAACGAAGGGCCTAGCCTCCCGGTGGGATACGTCGGTTTCGGCGATGCCTTTGAAGGGCGCCCCGTTATCGGCACTGGACCTCCGGTATAATGAAGCATAGCCCATGTTTCATCAATAGGCGGTGGACCGGGCCTGCCATCCGGCGTAACGCCCGGGCGCGGGCCCTTTTACGGCTTGTTAAACGTAGCCATAGGAGTGCAGCTTTTCCTTGAGAAAACCGCTGGCCTCCGGACTTTCAATCATGTCCAAATGGAATGCCGGATGGGAGCCCGGCCGCGAGATTCTACTTGCTTTTATGGTAAGAAAGGGACAGGCCTTTTGTTCCAGAATGGCAAAGCTTTCCAGATCTTCCATCTGTAGCTCTTCAGAAGAATCTAGAATCAATCTGTAGCCGCCGCTAACCGGTTCTACGGACGAAAAGGCAGCATGGACAAGCCGGGCACATCTTTTGTATTCTTCGATCTGCTCGTTCGTGAAACCTTCGAAACTGGCATCCATTCGCTTGTCCTGATCCATAACGGTCGCAAGTTTAGCAACGTCGGGCCGAAGGTAGCAAGCAAATTCCTCTGAACGGCAGTTGTTTCAGCTGGGCCGGCGGTCTTTTTCGGGGCAGGCGGTACGCAGGTATGGATTCGAAAGAAACTCCCTGGTAGCCCCATGGGAGCTCATGCCATTTATCCGGCGTCGATTTCGTGGAGCCATGAGCGGAAAAAGGATTGAAATTCTGCGCCTGGCAGTCTGATACTATCGGTTTCACGGCAGACCAGGTCTGCGACAGGAGGATCAAATGTCACAAAAAGCCAACGAAATGCTTTCCGATTATCAACAGGACGACTTTACCGTAAAGCTGCTATCCAGTCTGGATTCCATCGTTCCGGGCTCGCCCGGCTTCAAGTTCTACAACAGCTTTGAAGACGGCGTCAAAGCCTATGTTCCGGATGCAACTCCAGAAGTAATCGAAAAAGCCCGTCAGATCGCCGAGTCCGAAGAGATGATGGATGCCCTCAAAGTCATGGGCTACATTGATACCAGCGACAAAGTGATCGCCGGTTATGCAGGCATCAAGAACGTACTCAGCCTTTTCGGCGGCGGCGGAGGCGCGAAGAAGCGCACTTTCGAATCCGATCCGCAGCAAGCGCTGGATGCCGGTGTGAAGGCTCTGGCCATCGCCTACGCGGTGTACAAACTCATTCCTGGCGGAGTCTCGGAGAAAGTAAACGAATTCAAGAGTCTGGATACGGGCAAAGAAATGGCCATCTATTTTGCTTCTATTGAAGTGGCTCTTCCCTTCCTGGATAACGCTGTAGAAGGCGGCGCCGGTCTGATTCAGAAGCTAATGAAGTCGAATAGCGGAATTACAGACAAGTTCGGAAGTCTCGCTGGCGGCGGGGCTGCGCAGGCTACCGAAATGCTGAACTCGCTTTCCGGTCCCCTGGATTCCTACATTGGAGTCGCCAAGGACCATGCGGGTACCATCGCAGACAAAGTGAAGTCCTATCTGCCGGCTGCGGCCAATGTTGCCGACTCGGCCACCGGCGCTGTTGCTACCGGAGCGGATCTTCTACCTGTCTGGACTTTTCTGGGCGCCCGCCTGGTTACAGAGGTGGCTGCGAAGCGCGCAGCTGCTGGCTAAGTCAGAAGCGCTGGCAAAGCGATAGACGCGACAGACGCGATAGATCGTTTGCCAACTCCTTCTGTGTTTCCGGCGCACCAATCGGCCCCGGTAAACATTCATATCTTTGTATTGGGTCGGCCCCTGATAACGGGGCCGGCTTCGCAAAGCCCTTCCTGAATCCCCCGGGTTTGCTTTGGTTCGGAAATTCCAGATGCCAGACATTACAATGAAAGACATATTACTTCTGGTACTGGGAGTTTTCTTTGTTCTGAACGGAATCAACCACTTGATCAACACTCATGTGTACAAGAAATACGCCGCGAAGCGCGGGCTCATCCACCCTGCCTTTATGGTTCGCGCCAGCGCCATCGTATTGATCCTGGGGGGCGCTAGTTTAATCCTCAGAGAATGGATGCAATGGGGCATTGCCGCACTGGCCGTATTCCTGGTGCTTGCCTGCGTTCTGGTCCATCGGTTCTGGGAGGAGGAGGATCGGGATTCCCGACTATCGGAAGGAATGCATCTGGCCAAGAACCTGCTTATTCTCACCGAACTGGCCTACATCTACTCCAGTCTGTAAGTCTTTATCTCCTGACCGGGGCCAGCAATGGAATCGCTGCGTTCGGCTCCATACCCGCCCGGGGTTCCGGGATTGACGCCGGGGCCGGTACTTCGCAACTTAACAGTATGGATATTCAAGTAGAAGGTATGAGCTGTCAGCATTGCGTAAAGAGCGTCACCGAAGCGGTGAAATCCGTGGCCTCAGAGGCCTCCGTGGATGTAAGTCTGGACTCGGGGGTCGTGCGAATTGACGGCGCCAGCGAAGAACAGCGTCCGGCTATCCAGGATGCCATCGTGGACCAGGGTTACGAAATCGCCGCCGGCTAGGCGTTGCACCCGGAGTCGGTTCTGAAACCGACGGTTTCAGGGGATTGGAAGGCCAGAAGCAGGCTGCGAATGCTGGCTCGTCTGTGTTGTCGAGCGGCGGCGAGCCCTTGCTAATCGCCGGATTCTCGGGCCAGGCTCAGGGATATCAAGCTTTCCGGGATCTCCATGGGCGATTCGAATTCGATTCCGGCGAACACATAGGGTGTCTGTTCTATCTTGCGGACTGAAAACCAGACTGTTTTGCCTTTGAATGGAAACTCCAGGCGAATCCCCTGGCCAATCACTATGCCTGTTACCGACTGTTTGGCCTGCATGGCCGGCTGGTCCACTGGCAGCACCACACACAACCCATGCTCCGAAATATTGAAAAGATAGCCGTTGGCCTCGTCCAGTTTCACCTCAAACTGGCCCAGATCTTTCGGCGCTCGGCGTTCACTTCGGCGGTCGGCAGCATCCACAGTACGAATCTAACCTGGAGTGTAGTGATTTCAATTCATATTTGTGTGCAGACCCGGGTTCATTGTGGAGCCCGGTTTCTGGCCGCGGTTTAGTCCGGCAAAATCCGCTGGATCAGGTCCGGGATCTCTTCGGGCCGGCCTACAATGAATTCCGGATCGGTGTCCGGCTTCTGATCATAGTATCCATAGGATGCCCAGACGGAAGCCACGCCGGCCGCTTTTGCGGCCTTGATGTCTCCGGCAGAATCGCCTACCATCACCGTTCGTTGCTTCACCGTATCCAGGGGAAGGGCCAGTCGCTCTGCGATGGTCTGCATCCCTGTTTCAATGGGCAGCGCGGAAGGCTTGCTTTCCGGCAGCGTATCGCCGCCATAGATAAGCGAAAAGAAATCGAATATGTTCAGCTTCTCCAGAAGCAGTCGTGACAGGGATTCGGGTTTATTGGTGTAGAGGGCGAGGATGTATTTTTCAGATAGAGTCTTCAGAGCTTCTTCCATGCCCGGATAGCACTTTGTATGGGCCACAATCCTCTGGCTGTATTCCAGCTGGTAGAGCTCGGCCAGCGAATCCAGGATCTGGGATTCATCCCTGGCTGATTTGGACAGAAGTTCCGGGTTCTCGAAAACCTCCGGGAAGCACTGCCGATAAAGATGTTCCATACCCCGCATTACGTGGGGAAACATGGATTGTTCTTTTTGAATGGAAAGATCTAGCCGGCTTCGCACTGCATTTGCGGAACCGGCCATATCCAACCGACTGTCTTCAATCGTACCATCCAGATCCAGAAAGATAAGACCAAGAAAGCCTTTCTCTTTCGGACTTTCAGGCATTCCCTTTATAGCCTCCGGCAGTCTTTAGCTGTTCTACGCTGCCCTGGCCGTCTCCGTGCTCGGTAACGCTTCTTTTTCCGTCCCTGGAGCCTTTGAAGGCTGTGAAGGGACGAGGATTATGGGAGCGCACTTCATGGGGAATTCCGGCCGGGACTATAAGAATATCCCCGGCCTCAATGGTTACCGGGCCGTCCTCAAAGTGAAAGGTGATAACCCCGTCCACAGCGCCACGAATTTCATCGTAATCATGGCTGTGCATGCTTCTTTCGAACCAGGGGTCACAGGTTTGCAGATCATATACTTCAAACCCGAAGCCTTCCAGCTCCCGGGAAACCGATTCCTCGGTGGGAGCCTCTTTGTGGGGCCATTTGATAACTTTTACTCCAGCAGGCATATATATCTCGCTGTTAGAAACTCTTAGAAATCGTGGGGACGGAGAGTGGACCTTTTGTTGTCCTTTGTTCTTTGAATAGCAGCGTCGATGATTTCGTACACTTTCTTGTTCAGTTCTTCCACAGCATCCGCAGACACCATGCATCCCTGAGATTTAATGTAGGCGCGGGTTTTGCTCGCCACTACCAATTGTTCTTTTTCTTCAGACATGAGGTTCTCCTTTTTCGTTTACAGGGGAGACCACTGCCGGCATCCAGTGCCGTAGCTCCCTGCGAACAGGGTTTCCTGCAGTCGGGCCGATTTCAAGAGAAATTCGAGGTCATATTAAGAGGATGAAAATCGGAATTACCGGCGGCGCCGGATACATTGCCTCCCACATTGTTCGGGACCTCCTGGAATCCGGCCATGAACTGGTGCTTCTGGACAATTTCGTTACCGGAAATCCGCAAAATGTGCCCGATTCGGATTCGGTAATCCTTGTCCAGGGGGATGTAGGTTCCGAGCCGGCCCTGGATCAGTTCCTGGCCCATGAAATGGATACGGTATTCCATTTCGCTGCCCTGAAGGCGGCCGGCGAGTCCATGACCGATCCCGTAAAATACAGCGCAAACAACGTCCGGGGCACCTTTTACCTCGTGGAACGGATGGTCCGCGCCGGTGTAAACAACCTGGTGTTCAGTTCCAGCGCCGCCGTTTATGGCGCCCCGCAATACGTACCCATCGATGAAGACCATCCGAAGAGTCCCATCAACTACTACGGTTTTACGAAGCTGATTATGGAACAAAACCTGGAGTGGATGTCACAGCGCACCGATTTAAGGTATGCATCGCTCAGGTACTTTAACGCGGCTGGCTATGACATTCATGGGCGGGTGCGCGGCCTGGAAAATCAGCCGCAGAACTTGCTTCCCATCGTGATGGAAGTAGCCGCCGGAATGCGAAGTAATATGCAGCTATTCGGACGGGATTACGACACCAGGGACGGAACGTGCATCCGGGACTACATTCATACGAACGATCTATCCACGGCGCATATCCTTGCCATGGATTACCTGCGCAAAGAGAAGCAAAGCCTCACGGTGAACCTTGGGTCCGAGCAGGGGTTGACGGTGCAGGAAATTGTGGATGAAGCGCGAAAGGTTACCGGACACCCCATACCTGTAGAAGACGCTCCGCGCCGACCCGGGGATCCCGCCAGCTTGATTGCCAGCGCGACCAGGGCTCGGGAAGTCCTGGGGTGGCGGGCAAAACATTCCGACGCTACCACTTTGGTAGAGAGCATGTGGTCGGTGTACAAAGGGGCGATGCAGTAGCTACGGCCTCGAGCAAAGAAGCTTCAGGCTTTTCGGAAAATCAATGATTCTCAGGTTATAGACTGTGTCTCCATCCATAGAACAACCCGTCGATTCGAACATGGTTCAACGCCCTTTCCCCGGAGCTTCCTGCAGGAAGGCGCGCACAGGAATGCGCTTTTTTTCGACTCGGCAAATACGAACGATCATAAGCGTTTGGGTTTTGCTGATCGGGCTCCTCCACTGTTCCAGGCAGCAGGATCTGGTTCAAGAAGGGGAAGACTTCCTGGCCGTGGGCGACGTGGACCGGGCCATGGAACGATTTGAACTGGCCTCCAGGATTTCGGATTCGCCAGAAAGCCAGGCCGGGATTGGCGTGGTTCTGAGTCTGCGAAGACTGACGTCGGTTACCGGTCTAACAATGATGGAAAAATCCCTGAGTCGTAAGTTCGATTTCAAGGTTCTTGGGCGATTGTTTACTCTCTATCTTGATATGGGCCTTTCCGGTCGAGCCAGCGAATCCATTGCAGTTACCCGGATTGGTGAAGATCGCTATTTTCAGCCAGAAGTAGAAATCCTGCGAAAGACCCTGCAATGCCTGAGCGGTACCCGAAATCTCTCCGGGGACGATATTCGCGGAGTGGAAATTGAAGATGCCCTCTATGCGGATCGAAAAAGGTCCTATGCTGCCCGATGCGATGTGGCCCGCCTGATCGCATCCATAGAAAGCTATTATCCCTATCGCCTGTATCGCGGACGCGGCAACCCGGCAGACGCAGACTATGATCCCGCGTTGTACTTTCTTCTGGAAGAAGAGCAGGGGCAGGCTTTCGAAGCCGGGCAGCAGTCCTGGAAGAAGCTGCTGGGTCGCGGAGAGTTGACCCGTTGCGAACTGGCGAAGATCTACTCCATACCGCCGAAATTCCTAGACGTAGATAGGGCTAAATGCAGTCAGAAATACACCGGCTCGCTCATTCTGTTGCGCGAGAAGCCACCCAAATTAAACGAATCGGAATTCTTTCACTTTCCGGACAAATTGTTCGATGACTCGCAGTTCTATCCGGAATACACTCCGCTACCCGAGTATTACTATCCCGGCGAACCTAACCAGGATATGCCGTTGGACGACCTGCAATAAGCGGTGATCCGCGGCTTCGTGTAGTGCGGGCCGGAATGGTTCGTCAAAGTGCGTCGGGGGGCGGATTTGGCCGGTTAACGGCCCCGGGCCGCCAAATCTCCCTGGTCAATGGCCCTGCGGCGTTGAAAAGACCCGGCTAAATGTCCATTTCCTGAGTTCAGGGCTGAAATGCCGCCAATAGGGCGCGGAAACGAACCTTGACAGTAGGCGAAAAAACGGTACTCTGGCACCATGAGTGAAAAGACCCCCGCTGTTCTGGTTCTGGAAAACGGAGATTATTTCGAAGGTTATTCCTTCGGCGCTTCCCGGGAATCCCTGGGCGAAGTTTGTTTTAACACCTCCATGGCCGGTTATCAAGAAATCCTTACCGACCCATCGTACTCTGGTCAACTCGTAACACTCACCTATCCCATGATTGGAAACTACGGCGTGCATCCGGAATACAGTCAGTCCAAAAAGATTCAGGCTGAGGCTCTGATTGTCAAAAGATACGTTAAGCATCCGTCCAACCATATGTCGGAAAAAACTCTACAGGAGTACTTAATCGAGCAGGACACTCCGGCCATTGAACGAATCGATACTCGAAAACTGGTCTTAACCTTGCGAAACCAGGGGGCCATGCGCGGCGGCCTGTTTCCCGGAAAGAAATACTCCCCGGAATTACTGGAGAAAGTTAAGTCCATTCCTTCAATGCTGGGTCTGGACCTGGTATCCCGGGTCACTACCGAAAAGCCCTATGTGTACGGCGAAGAGGGGGGTAAATACAAGATCGCGGTTATGGACTTCGGCGTTAAGACCAACATACTGCGCTACTTGAACCAGAGCGGCTTTGAGGTACATGTATTTCCGGCCAGCGCGAAAATCGATGATCTCAAAGGGTTCGACGCTTATTTCCTGTCCAACGGCCCTGGCGATCCGGAGCCGGTTTCCTATGGCATCGAAACGGCTCGGGAAATCCTGGGCACCGGCAAACCGGTCTTTGGCATTTGCCTGGGCCATCAGATCATAGGATTGGCCCGAGGATGGAAAACCTACAAGCTTAAGTTTGGTCATCGCGGCGGTAATCAGCCGGTAAAGGAAATGAAGAGTGGCAAAGTAGAGATCACCGCGCAGAATCATGGCTTTGCCGTAGAAGCCAACGAAAGCGAAAAGAATCTGAACATTTCGCATCTGAACTTGAACGATAAGACCATCGAAGGTTTCTACAACGATGACTCCCATTTGATCACCGTGCAGCACCACCCGGAAGCAAGCCCCGGTCCCAATGACTCGGCGCATATGTTCTCGGATTTCTTTGCACTGGTGGACAAATACTACCAGACCCATGAGCGAGCCAGCTAAGAGCTCCTGGTTGGCCATGTCGCCCATGGCCGGCGTTTCTGACAGCCCCGGACGAATCATGAGTCGTCGCTACGGGGCTCATTTCAGTTTCACCGAGTTTGGTAGCGCGGATTTCATAGCGCAAAAGCATCCCGATACGCTCAAGCTCTATCACTTCACCGAAGAAGAAAGGCCCATTGTATTTCAGATATTTGGAAGCAATCCGGAAAGCATTCGCCAGGCGGTGCGAACCCTCCGGCCTCTGGAGCCTGACCGTTTTGATCTCAATATGGGTTGCTCGGTAAACCGTGTGGCCATGAAAGGAGCCGGGGCAGGGCTTCTTCGGAACCCGGAGCGGGCCGGCGAATTGATCCATATTATGCGTCAGGAAAGCCAGCTGCCGGTGAGCGCCAAGATTCGTATCGGATGGGATGAATCCAGTCTGAACTTCCTAGAAGTGGGCCGGGTCCTGGAGGAAAGCGGCGCCTGTGCTGTATCCGTTCACGGTCGAACGGCTTCGCAGGGCTACAAGGGTACAGCCAACCATGAGCCCGCCGGGCTTCTGGCGGCGGAGTTATCCATTCCGGTCTTTGGCAACGGAGATATTCAGAGCTACGAACAGGCACGGGCATTCAGAAAGGAATGGAATCTGGCCGGAGTACTCATTGGTCGGGCCAGTATTGGTAACCCTTTTGTGTTTTCCAGCGTCGGCCCCGCAGGCATCCGCCACAAGATTGAGGCGGCCCGAACTCACCTTGAATTGAGCCTGAGCTTTCATGGCATCCAGGGTCTGTTCATATTCAGAAAACATCTGAGCCGCTATCTTGATTTTCTTGCCCCGGAAACCAGGCGTTTCTACCTTACCGAACGGGATCCGGAAAAACTGCATCGGGCCCTGGAAGAGCTGGCATTGCTACCGCCGGGCATTGATTCGGGGCAGCCGCCAATAGCTGAATCCATGCCGGGCCTGGATTTAGAGTTAGCTCCAGAGGAAGGCCAGGTAATCTCAGAGGTTCATCGGGATACTTGCCAGGATCGGCTCTGGGCCGACGATTGGAGTTTGACTGCCGGCGCGAGCGGCGGCGCTTCCGCAGTAGAATGAAGTCAAAGCGAGAAAGCAATTATTAAAGTGAGAATGCGATTATGAAATCCAGAATAGTAGAACTGACAATACTGCTTTGCGCCATTTCGGTCCCGCTGGGGGCCGAAGGCCCCGCCAGTCGGGAACGGGCTCCGGGAGAGACGATAAACGGCATAAGGCTCATTGTGGGCGATGAACCCATTACAGATCTGGACATTGCTCAGATGGAAAAGAACATCCAGTATCTGAGGCAGAATCTGCGCATTTCAAAAAGGGAAGCTGCCGTTGAGGAGCTTATCGAGCGAGCCATCATCGAACGCGTAGCGCGCCGGGAATCCATCATTGTAAGCGATGCCAGGATTCAGACGGAAATCAACAATCAGATGCGAGCCCGTTCCATCGAAACCGAAGCCGAATTTCAAGAGATCATCAAGAAAGAAACGGGTATGCCTTTTGAGGTCTGGAAGGATACAATGCGCATTAGTCTCATCCGTCAGCAAATACTTCAGATCATGGTATCGGTGCCTCAGCCTTCCGCCAAAGAAGTGGAAGACTTCTATCGAAAGAATCAAAGACGGATAGGCATGGAGTTTTTGTACCGCGAAATCGTATTTCCATTTACGCCGAACATTGCTCAGGAACGGGTGATTTCGCAAAAGGCGAAGCAAATTCATCAACAGTTGTCCGGTAATCCGTCCAGTTTTCCCAACGTGGCGCGCACCCTGCCGGAGAATGTTTCTCCGTATAAGTTCGCCGGCGGTTTACGGAACTGGGAAGAGATCCAGGCTATTGCCGAGGAAGACCGTATTCTGGCCGGTGTGCTGTACAATATGCAACCAGGACAGTTGTCGCAAATATTCAGGGATCAGGCCGGTCGCTATAGAATTGTGTATCTTCAGGCCAAAAGACCCATTCCCCTGGACGAAGTTCGGGCATTGATTGAGCGCCGACTCTACATGGACCAGGCGGATAAGGCCTTCGACGAATGGATGAAAAAGCAAAAAGAAGATCTCACTATCCAGAGACTGTAACATGACTGTTCGCCTGAGCGGCTTTTATATTCATCTGCCAGAGAACCTCCCGGAGACTGCGGAGCATGCATTCGAAAGAAGCATGGAGAATTTGTCATCATTTCTGGACTTACTTCATCGAATGTCCGCCGAATCAGGGTCTGCCTTGATTCTGAACAACCCCACGATAATCGTTCGACAGACCGCTTCCATTTCTTCGGAGGTTATCCAACGATATTCCTCCGAAGCCAGCTCAGAACCGGCGCCGAGCAATTCGTCCAGAGCCGATGCGGCCACTGTAGGGCTTACGATCCGCTTTCAGGAGATGCCGGAGCATCCCTATTACGCTCTGCGGTCGCTACTCCATAGACCGAATCTTTCCCCGGAAGATGTGGAAGCCCGGATGGAAACCTTTGCTTTCTTTGACGGGCTTTTTCCCCTTCTGGATCTTAACGTTAGTAAGGATCTGCTTGAGCGTCACATTGAATTCCTGAGCAGCTATACCTATGGCGAAAACGTTCCCATCGGAATGGCAGCGGATTTCGTTTCAGCGGAATTCTTTGAACTGGACAAGCAGCCGGACACGGACCTTCGCAGCTTTGCATTCAAGAACTTCCATGAACTTGATGGGGAAGTTGCCTTCTACCAGCCGGATCTTCGCCTCTACCGACTGGACTTCTCGGCAAGGGATTATCGTTCCATAGAGCTCTGTCGTTCCGTAGGCGAGGCGTTGGAAAGCGAATCCTCCGAAGCGAACCAGGTAAGCCTGGATGCCATTTATGAACTGATTCAAAGACGCCCTGAATCGATTCGTATCGCGCCGTCCTACATTGAACTGGAGCTCAACGGGCAATCGCCGGTAAAAGACCGATTACTTCTGGAATCAACAGGCCAGACGCTTTCTAATACAAATAGAGCAAGTTTCCTTTCTCAGTTGGACCGTTTCTTGCCAGGAGACGTTACTGTTTGTCTGGGCGGCCTGGGCGATTCCGGGGCGGATCCCGGGGCTCCGGAGTTCAGTCTGCAGCTTCTAGAAAAGGAAGCCGTAAAGCAGGTCTATGTAGAAACCTACGGGTACAATCTTGCGGACTGGATTGAGTATTTGAAGTCCAATGCAAAAAGGGCGGGTTCGCTAAATACGTCCAGTAGACTGGTTTTGATTGTACGGCTTTGCAGCTTGAGGGCGGATCGCTATGAGCATTTCTATTCAGGCGGGGATTTGAAGTCCGTAATTGCCGGACTGGATCAGTGTATTCAACATCTCAGCGGTTCCGAAGAGCCCATGCTTGCGGTTTACGTAGAGATGCAGAAGATTCGGGAAGTGGAGGACGAAATCCATGACTTTTTCCAGAAGTACGATCCCACTCCGGTGAAACCCATTCTCAGAAAGCAAAACACCTATGCCGGCGTTCTGGAAGACCGAAAAATCGCCGATCTGAGTCCGCCGGTTCGCGGCTTCTGCTGGCATCTGGCCAGGGATCTATACATAAATGCTGAAGGGAAGGTTCCCGTATGCCGGCAGGATCCCAATGCTCGAAACCAGTCCATGGAAATCCAGGATTTGAAATCGGCCTTCCAGGGTTTATCGGCAGACTACACAAAGTCTATGCAGGGCCGTCATGATTCCGTGAATGCTCCCTGTTTGAAATGTGATGAGTGGTATTTATTTCAGGGCTGAGCCTTATTGAATCGCCCTATCTGTCGATATAAACTATTAAGTCAGATCCGCTTCTTCACAGAAGATTCGTGGGCGGCCTCAGGAAGACCCGAGGTGCGGTACATTCCTGAGCCTTCAGGCTATGGCTCTTCGCGCCGGTGTTGCGACGGTGGATGATGCAAGACAGGTAAGTAAGTCTGCAACATCCCGGATGTATGATCCGGTTCTGACAGGAAGCTATCGATAATGAATGCGCATGAAACAGTTTGTCTGGTGCAGGCCCGTTCGGGTTCGTTTCGGTTGCCTGGCAAGGTGTTCAGAACATTGCCGGCCACTGGACCTGGACTGTCGATTCTGGAGCATTGCATCCGTCGTCTGGAAAAGGCGGACGTCGGGCCCGTTTATGCCTTGATTCCCCACAATGATGAACCCATGCAGGAATTTCTGGAAAAACATTCCATTTCTTTCATTGCCGGACCGCTGGACGATGTTCGTGCTCGCTTTGATCTGGCCGGTCGGGTAACCGGGGCCCGATATCTGGTTCGCGCCACTGCGGATAATCCCTGCGTGGACCCGGACTTTGTCCGTAGAAGCGTGGAAAGAATCAAGCAAACGGGCGCCGATCTGTTTGCCTTTGGCGGCTTGCCGCTGGGATGTGCTGTTGAAGTGTTTACCGCCCGGAGTCTTGAATGCCGACATGGTCCGGAAAAAGAAGACCCTCCGGAATATCGGGAGCATGTTAGTCTACATATCAAGCATCATCCCGAGCACTATCGTGTTATCGTAGAGAATGCCGGTCTGCCGGATAGGGCCGCGGCCATGCGACTTACAGTGGACGAAGATTCGGATTACACTGTGGTCCAGCAGGTTTTTGAACTCCTGGGCCCGGATTTCACCATGGATGATCTCCTGGAGTTGCAGGGCCAGAAACCGGAACTATTCCAAATCAATGCCAGTGTACAACAGAGAAAATTTCCGGCGCATTTATTTGCTAAGCGGCATAGCGCCTGAAATCTATGGCACGGGGCATGCGCGCCGAGCGCCCATAATCCGCGAGATACTATCGCATTGCGATTTGCGTCTTGTACCCATCACTGATCCTCCGGACCAGTTCTGGAACGGCCAGGGAAAGTCCTTCCTGTCGGAAATCGCTCATTCTGTATCGCCCGCTTTAGTAGTTCTGGATGCCCGGGACCTGGATCCATCCCCGCTGTTGCAGTATTGCTCTGTTCTTGCTGTGGACAATCAGAGCCGGCACAGAAAGAAACTGGCCTTGCGTTCATCAGATTCTAGCTCATCCCCTGCCCATTCATCGGGAGCGGATGCCTATTCCTCCGCAACGGGCTGGCCGGAAATCTTCGGCGGCGGTTCGCTTAGAAAGAAATCACTCTACCTTGCCAATGACGGTTTTCCCATCATTTACTACGATACCTTGCTTCCCGGATGCAATCTGAAAACCTCTGTTCGCAGGTATCTGGGCCCTCCGACGCAGCCCGGTCTCCAAAGAAGTAGCGCCGGCAAGAGCCCTATGCGCAATAGCCCTCCGCGGAAGAAGGGGCTTGTCTTCTATGCGGGAAGCGCCGGATTCATTGCCGATTCGAGACTAAATACGCTGGATCGGGTATTTTACCAGGTGTTCGGAGATTCCTATATGCGTATTGGCGGAAGTGAACCGTCCGTCGCCATCCACCATCGGGCCCGACTGGATGGGGCCGCCTACGGAGCCCTCCTGGAAGAGGCCGAATTCTTCCTGGGTTACTATGGCCTGAGTCTCTATCAGGCGGCGGCCGCCGGATGCGCCGTCTGGGGTTTGATGCCCGGGCATGCTTATCACGATGATCTGATCTGTAAGTGGTCCATCCAGGGAGGCGGACCGGTCTTGCATGCAGGCCCCGAACTGGATTTGCCGCTGAACCCCGGCAGGACCAGTCTGTCTCGGGGGGCAGCACCGAGGGGGGCCTCCCCGGAAGGAGCCAGTACGACCAATATCCTTCGGGCCACCGAAAGCGAGATCAAAGCGCTGAAGCAGCTCGGATCGGGCTGGAAAGAGACCGGCGATTCTGCATTCGACGGCGCCTTTGCCTTTCGCGCCGCTCTGCGGGCTCTGAAACGGGCCTTGCCAGCTCGAAAGCCAGGACAATGAACCACTGAGCCTGCCAGGGTTCGTATTGTCAAAATAGGGCCCGGTGGCAATGTGACTTCCGTAGATGGATCAGCACGAAAAAACGGAAAGCCCATTACTCCGGACTCTATCCTTCGGCGTACTCTTCCTCGCCGGATTGCTCTCCTTGTGGCAACGAGCCGACCACAGACCTCCGGAAGAGGAAGTGGAGCGATTTCGTAGCAATCAGATGAGCTTTTTCATGAAGCTGCAGGTGAGTTATGCAGTGCTGCCCGAGCTGGCCAGCGATTACGGCCAGGATCCTACCGAGGCCCGCAATAGCGCAGTAGAGTCCATACAGCAGGTTTGCGATTCCAGCATGGCCGCTTCTGCATCCGATCAGGTGCAATGCGCGGTGCTCCTTGCGTATCTGCAGGCGGATTTTGAAAAGTATACCACTCGCACCGGGCCGCTTCAGGACGAATTTGAAACTCTGTATATTAATGGGAAGCCCCTGCAAGCAGAAGCCGGTCTTTTCAAAACCCCGGTGGGCGATCTGGTACGGCTGAAGCAGTACCGACTTCTGGGCAAAGAAGAACGGGCCAGCGAACTCCATCAAAAACTCAAAGAGCAGGCGTCCCGCTCTTACGGTCTGCAGGTATTTTTCGTTATCACATTTCTGGCTGTACTGGTCATTGGCTTCTCTTTCGCTGTGGCCGCAATTCGTAAGAAGCCGGTGCAGCAATTCGGTATCGCTTTATTGAGCGTGCCCGCCGGGCATTTTCGCGTTTTTCTGGAAGCAACCATACTGACCTTTTTTGGCATTGCTGCTCTGCTACCTCTTCTAGGCGGTTTGATTCCCGAATCCATGCGAATGTACGGTATTGTAGGTCTGCATTTTCTTCTTCTGGTCGGAGTACTTGTTTACGTGGCTCGGCAGAGTTCCGTGGAAACCTTGCAGAAGGTCTTTGGCGACTGGCACTATAGACCCGGCCACCAGTTGTTAATCGGCTTTCTGGGCTGGTGCGCCATTGTGCCGGTGGGACTCATGTCGGCCATGGTACTGATTCAACAGGCGGCCTCCGATCCCGTGGAGCAGGCCCATCCGATCGCATTTGTACTGCAGGATCACTTCCTGGCGGCCTTTATTCTCGCGGTTGTACTGGCTCCGCTTATGGAGGAGATAGTGTTTCGCGGCTTCCTTTACGGTTATCTTCGCAGCCGGTTTTCCATACTGGCGGCGGCGCCGCTTACCGGGCTGGTTTTTGCCATCCTGCATCCGCAGGGAGTGGCGGCCATGCCCTACCTGTTCATGCTGGGAACCGGGCTTTGCCTTCTGCGGGAATATAACCGAAGCCTGGTGCCGGCCATTTTCGCGCATATGGTTACCAACGGTCTGGTGATGGTAATATCGTACTCGATGATGGCTTCCTGATTCCCCGGGTTCTGCCCCCGTAGCGCAGTCATGGAACCGCGCCAAGAGATCAGAAATCCCGCCAGGAGATCAGGAACCGCGCCAGGAGATCAGGAATCGCCGAAGGCCCGTTTCTCTTTGCCCCAAACAGGCACGAAAAGTAGCCTGAGTTGCTCTATATCCACCCGCTCCAGCTTTAGATGCCATCGTTCGCCCAGAAAGGCCGGCCGCGATAGCTTCTTGATGTAGACGGAGAACGGATCGGGAAGCACAAGTTCGGTATCGTTCGTAAGATGCCGGGCCTCTACGATTCCTTCTACCGGACACTCTTCGATTTCCAGAAACACACGGTCCGGTCTGAAGCCGGTGAGAAAACCGGTGAAGTCTTCTTTGCCCGTGCTTTCGATGTACCGCACCAGTTTCAGCTTCCAGACATCGCGCTCAGCATCCATTGCTCTGCGTTCCTGGTCGCTGGTATGGGTTCCCATAAGCTCCACTTCCTCTTCCGAGTAGGGCTGTTTCTTTCGTTTGAGCGCCGCTTTCAACGAGCGGTGTACCACCAGGTCCGGATACCTACGGATGGGCGAAGTGAAATGTGCATAGTCGTCGAAGCCAAGACCCCAGTGCCCCGCCGGTTCCGGTCGATAGGCGGCCTGCATGAAAGAACGTAACAATAGCATGTTGAAGATCCTGGATTCCAGAGGGCCCTTCTTGTCCACCGCCTGCAGCGCTTTCTGCACGTCCTTTTGATCGGTGGTCTTCAGCTTGTACGGAATCTTGTAGATATCGAAGAAAGCGTTCAGCGTTTCCAGCTTCTCTTCATTCATGGGTTCATGTACCCGGTACAGAGTGTTGGCCTTCTTCTTACGTAGAAAGGAGGCTACGGCAATATTAGCCGACAGCATGCATTCCTCGATGAGCATGCTGGATCTTAGCCTGGGTTTCATCTGAATCTCGGTAACCTGATCGTCTTCGCCGAATACAAACTTGGGTTCCGGAATGGTAAGATCGATGCGGCCGCTCTTCATTCGCTGCTTTCGCTGGTGTTCGGTAAGCTTCCATAGATCCGGAAGGATTGGATCTTTTTTTCCCTCCAGGAGCTCTTCAGCCTGAGTGTAGGTATATCGCCTGTCTACCTTGATAATGGAAGTAAAGAATTCGGATTTTAGAATGGTACCCCTGGAAGGATCGATTTCCATTGCCGCCGTAAAGGCCAGTCGGTTCTTGCCTGCCACCAGGGAACAAAGTTCTTCGGACAGCGAAGGAGGCAACATGGGCACTACTCGATTCGCCAGGTAATAGGATGTGGCCCGCGCCTGCGCTTCCTCATCCAGGGGCGAACCTTTTTCCACGAAGTGAGAAACGTCGGCGATGTGGACATAAAGTTTGTAGGGTTTTCCTCTGCCTTTGGGCGCCTCCAGGCTGAGCGCGTCATCGAAATCCTTGGAGTCTGCGCCATCAATGGTGATTGTATAGAGATCCCTGAGGTCCTTTCGTTGGTTCCAGTCGCCTACCGTGGATGGCTCCAGTTCCTGGCCTTCCATGGGTACCGGCAATTCCGGATACACCGGATCCAGATCATATTTTAGAAGGATTCGCTGAAAATCGATGTCAAAGTCGGTATCATCTTCGAAGCGAACAAATCGGGCGTCAAAAAAATACGCATTCTGATGCTTTACGCTTTTTCCGGATAGCTCGACTACCACTACACGGTCGGGCTTGAAGCGTACTTTTGTATCGTTGGCGATTCCGCGAACCGGGAAGCAGGCGCCGGGTTGTCCCTGGGTGTCCAGTAGCACTCCCGGAACTATGTCTTTTACCGGTTTCGAAAGGATCTTCATTCGGTAGAACTTACGATCCCGGTGCACGACCTGGGTCACTTCTGCCTCGAATCGGGCGCGTTTGCGATCCAGCAGGTTGAGCTTAACTCGATCCCCTGGCAAGGCATGACCGCTGAGCGCGGGAGGAATGAACAGATCCCGCGCTTCCGGCTCGGCGCCGTAAGGCATTCCAAAGTACAATCCGCTGGGGCTGAAAGATATCTTCGCCTCCAGGCCAAAGGGCTTCTTTACAATGTACGATGAGCCGGCCTTTCGCAACAGTCCCAGTAGTTCAAGATCCGCCAGTACAATGGCCGGATCCTCTTCGAAGTGCATCCCGGTTGTTCGGTGAGACTTTCGCTTTCCCTTGTCCCGGGATTTTTGTTTTTTGTTCTTCTCTGCCGCGGAGTTCAGTTCCTTGAGCAGCTGCTTCAAATTAATTTTTTGTCCAGGTCGCTTCTTCAAGAAGTCCAGAATCCTGGCTGTGGATGTTTCGGTATTTCTCATATAAATTCTCAAATGCTAGGGTTAGACTTTCCAATGCTACGGCTAGGTTACGTTTTGGAATGTGCTTCATTGGACCGGTCTTTCCGTGCTATTGCCAGGGTTTAGTTGGGAAATAGCGGTTTGGCGGGAAAAAAGCCGGCGCAAGGCGAATCAGTTTCCGGGTTTGTGGTGAAACCCTTCCGGATATTTTGCTGTGGCCGGATCGCTACGAACGTACACCGGAATCAGCGATTCGTAGTGTCCTGGTCCAGGCTGAGCCCTTTCCAGTAATCGGAAAAAGGAATGGGGCTCCGGTTGGGGCAAAGGTAGCACCTCCCGCGGTTCTGGCAACCTTTCTTTCAGCAGGGCCCATTCATCGCAATAGATGCGGTCGCCGGGCGCTACGGCGGCTAACACTTCTTCTGGTCTTAAGTCCTGCAGCTGTTGCTGTCGGGTATGGTACACCGATTCGGGGCCGCCCACTGCCAGGGAATAAAAACGATTCTGTTTCCCATCCAGGCTTACCATGAACGGACTGAATTCCGAATCGCGGGCAGGCGCTTTCAACGGTTCGGGGCCCGGGGACAGCAAAGGTTCGGCATAAAGCTGTAGCGAATAGATCGATGCCACCGGGATTTTCCACAGCATGGCCAGGTTGCGGGCGGTGGATACTCCGATCCGGGTCCCCGTAAAGGAGCCGGGGCCCACGGTAACCAGAATTGCATCGGGTTTTTTTACTCCACGTTTTCTGAGCAATTCCTTTATCACCGGAACCAGGTCAATGGATGATCGATTCTTCCCCGGTTGTACGCGCGAGTCAAAATCGGCGCCAGAGCCCAGAGCAACGCACAGGTAGGCGCTGCAGGTGTCTATACAGAGCCAGCACAGATCCGCTACGTTTGGCACAGAAACAGTCTGGTCCGCAAAGGATGCCCGATGAATGCTATCGCTCATGCATGCACCTCGAACTGGCGAATTTCCTGCACTCGCAGGTTTCGCCGTCGCTCATCGACGATCTCCAGGGTAATGCGAAAAAAGGGAAGAGCCGAGTGAATGGTTCCCAGGTTGGTCCACCACTCGATGGCATGTAGCGCAAAATGCTCCCCGGGGGATTCCCATATCTCTGAAAACTCCAGTTCCATCATCGCGCTACTTCCCAGTCTGTACAGATCAAAGTGATTTAGTTCGCCGCGGAGTCCCGTGTAATGGTTGTGTAGATTGAAGGTGGGGCTGTTCACCACGTCTTCAATGCCCAGAGCATGGGCGGCTGCGGCCACGAAAGTAGTCTTTCCCGCCCCCAGATCGCCCTCCATAAGCCAGACCGCGCCACGGCTGCAATTCGCCAGGCAATACTCCACAAGAGCGGTGCACCGGTTCTGCACATCCTCCAGCGAAAGATTAGTCTCTTCGACGGGCCCGTCTGAAAGTTTTTCGATCATTTCTCCTCGGTTGTGGTCGGCTTCGGGGGCGGTTTGGCTGGCTGCCGGACTCTTCCTGGTAGATTTCCTCTTCCCGTCGGCGCCGTTTCCTTTTCTGACGTCGGCTTTCGCGAACCGGCGGCGGGCCAAAGAATGGCGAAACAATCGCTTCTGCACAGACATAGGAAAGCATCAGGACAAACATGCAGAAAACGGTTAATCGGCTCATCTCCCCTGGCCCCGGCTGACCTGTAAGAAAGACCAGACCCGGACGTACGCTTTCCAGCAGGGAACCGAAAAACAGGAAGGCGACAGCGCTAAAGAAAACGAATACAGCTGTAAAGGCTACTGACCGCACCGACGTAGATTGCCCTGGCGGGGTTGGCTGTCCACGAATTGTCGTTTACGATAGCCACGGGTGCTTTGCACTCAGTGACATGCAAGCCTTCCTGTCCGGCGGTCCGGTGATGTATGTACTTCTGGTCCTTTCTGTTGTGGCCGTTTCTTTGATACTGTATGCCGTCCGCGCATTGCGAACCATGCGTACCGAACCGGGTATGTGGCTGGATGACGCTTTCGGATTTCTGGAAAGGTTAAAGCAAATGGAGGAGCAGGATTCCTCCGCATTGGCTATCCAGGCCATTGAAAGAGCCTGCTTCAGAGTCCATAGCGCCATCCTGTGGCTGTCCCGGCTGGCGGGGATGGCTACCTTGCTCGGCCTTCTGGGAACCGTGCTGGGAATTAGCGAGGCCTTTGCCGATATGCAGAGGCAGGGGCAGGCCGGACCGGAAGTTTTCGCGGCGGGTATTTATCAGGCCCTTCATACTACCATCGCCGGTTTGATTCTGGCGCTTCCGTTCCTTCTGGCCCATCATCTCCTGAAGGATTCTCTGGCGGTGCGGCAACTGGACCTTCTCATGGGGTTACAGCAAAAGAAATGAACCCGTTTTCCAATACTCGAAAGGAAGAATCCAGCGAGCTACCCCTGGCGCCGTTTCTGGACATAATATTCATTCTATTGATTTTCGTTCTGGTTTCCACAAGTATGGTCACCGAGTACGTCTTGCCGGTGGATTTGCCGGACTCCTCCTCTACCGGCGTATCCTCAACAGATCTGACCCTGGATATCTATCTAAAGGAGAGTTCCGTTCAAATTCCCGATCTGGAAATCGAGACCGAGATTTCAATGCTTCGGGAGTCCCTTAAAGAACAGTGTGAAGCCAATCCGATCTTCAAAGTCAGGGCCTCCGCGGACTTGCCGTTGCAAAGCTTTGTTAGCCTTACCGATGAGCTGCAGGGTTGCGGTAGTATGCAGCTCGTGGTCGAACGCCGACGGTAGGCGGCCACGGGTAGGTCCGAAGCGCGACAAAAGACTGGACAGTAACCATTTTATGGTCTGCAATAGTGGTCCGGGCCGTTGTTGTTCTGTTAGGAGCGCTCTGAGTCGAGACAGTACCTATGTATCTGTCCTGGGGCCGGGCCCGCTTTCGGAGTACATGGATGAAATGGCTTACTTCAATAATTCTGGCGCTGGTCGTTTCGATTCCGGTTTCTCTGGAAGCGCAGTTCGTATGCGAAGGCACGGCCTGTGCCGCTCTACCGCTGAATCAGGCTCAGCTGGATAGAATCTACAACGACATTCAATTTCAGTACTTCGACCAGGTTTTTGAAGATATGGCGGAGGCCGCCGCTCTGGCCAGTCTAAGCGGCGCTCCCATGGGCGATATCAATCTGGACAGCTTTACTTTTGGACTGAGCGCCGCCGTTAGTTATCGGGCCCTGGAAGAAGTGGATGTCCGCGTTGCGGAAGTGGGGACGGTAGAGAATTTGCCATCCACCGGAGTGGCGGCCCAGCCCAGGGTCTATCTGGGGATGAACCTGGGGGAGGTGATGGGAGGAACCCATCTCGTCACAAAAACGCCGCCCTGGTATTCTTTGTCCAGGTTTGATCTTTACATAAGCTATGTAACCTTCGACATGGACCAGCCTTCCGGCACGGCCCGGTCCGATTCTGAAGACTGGAACGTGAATGCCCGAAGTAAAGGCCTCGAGTTGCGATACCACCTGGCCGATCGCCGTGAGCTTACCGGTCCCATGATGCAATTCCTGGGCGTTTCGCTGGGGCTGGGTTACAACCGCTTTGAACAGGATATTCGATACTCCAAACAGAATACGGGCACGCGCATTTCCCTGGCCAGCGGCGAAGCCGTGCGATGGGATGCCAACGATACCATTCAGTATCGCTCTTTTATCGAATCCTATCCTCTGGATATTCGCACCGGCGTGCAGTTCTTTCATTTCTTGAATCTTACCGTAGGGGCCGGTTCGGCCTGGACCAAAGGTCATGCGGACTTCACAGCCTCCAGGGCTGGCCCGGCCTATCTAGAATCGGACATTGCCGCTCTGCTCGGGATCACCATTCCGCCCTCCAGTCTGATACTCAATGTTACCGGAAGCGGCGCGCCCCCCGCTCGGTTCTCCTATGGTCTTGTAGGCGTGGAGCTTAACTTCTATTTCTGGAAGCTTTATGTGGAAGCCCGGGGGAACGAAAACGTTTATTCGGCCAACGTAGGTTTGCGCGCCGTTTTTTAGCTTCTTTAACGTCGTTCTATCCAACGCATGAGTATTCGAACCCGAGTGTTTTGCGCTGGAGTATTTCATGCCGGAGCCATCCACCGGACGGTCTCTATGCCTGGTGTTATTCGTTTCGTGATAGGCGCCGACAGTGGAAAGTGGTATCTCCCGATCGAATGACCGTAGCTTATGTTCATTACCAATTCGCCGAGGGCCCTCACGGAAAAACTGAATGAAAAAGAAGTCTGTAGCAAAGAAATCCAGGTCCGCTAGAAATCCTGGTAAGTCTTCCGCCGGAGGCGGACGTTCCGGAACAAAAACCGGGAAGGGCATTCTGGTTACCGGAGCGCTGGGCTTCATAGGTTCCAACGTGGCTCTGGCGCTGGCAAAAAAAGGTCGAGTTATCGGTCTGGATATGATAAACCCGAACGAACTTGGGCCGGACCATCCTTTACAGAAGAGGTTTAATCAGCTCAAACGCGCCGGAATAGAATACATCCAGGGCGAGCTTACCGATTCTGGCCTGCCCCAACGATTGGAAAGCGTGTTGGCGAACTGCCATGCCCTTGTCCATACAGCGGCGCCGGTAAAAGAGAAGGGACCCCTGGAGCAATTTCGGGCCGTAAATGTGGAGGCCACCTTGCGACTTGCCCAAACGGCCAGAAATCAAGGCGTAAAGCGATGGGTGCAGCTTTCCAGCGTTATGGTGTATGGTTTTAACTATCCTCCTCACGTCAGCGAGGAAGGCCCCTTGCGAGGGGATGACAATCCCTATTGTATTACAAAGATCGAAAGCGAGCATGCTCTTCTCGGGCTGAGCGATGTCCGCTCCATGGATGTCGTGATATTACGACCTGGAGACGTTTACGGGCCGGCCAGTGTCCCCTGGGTAGTGCGGCCGCTGGAGATGATGCGAAAGAAGCAATTCCTCCTGCTGGACGGAGGAAGATATACGATTAACCATGTGCACATCAGCCATATTGTCCAGGCGATAGAGCTTGCGTTGAAGAGTTCCGGCGGTCAGATATTCAATGTGACTGACGGAATAAGCAGTACATGCGGCGAATACTTCGGGGCTCTCGCGGCCATGGCCGGGTACGCGCCGCCGCCTTCCATTCCTTCCTGGGCCGCTCGCATGGGCGCGTTGATTATGGAAGGCGGTAGCGCCCTTATCGGGCGAGAAGCTCAACTGAACCGCGAGGCTCTGAAATTTGTAATGCGTCCGCATCCGGTGAGTTCCCGCAAGGCCACGGAACTTCTGGGCTACCGACCAAAGGTTTCGCTAACGGAAGGCCTGGAGGAAATCCGTTCCTGGCTGCACGAGGAAAGGCCGGATTTACTGGCCCCCGGCCTGACGAAATAGAGTCCCGGTGGTTCGGGAAATCCCGCCGGGTTGGACGGCTCGTTCGGCTACCAGATCGTCCGTTCTCTGTGTGAAGGCGGCAACAGGTCGCCGCCTCAATTTCCGATTTAGAGCCAGGCGGGCCATAGAAGCCATAGGGACCAGGATCGGGAAAATACTTGAGGCTAAAGATAGGGCTCCAGGGCTTCGGCGAACTTGCGATAACCTTCTTTGTTGAAGTGCACCTGATCCACCTTTCCTTTGTCTTCCAGAAAGAGTTGATACTTCTTGTCCAGCACCGGCTTCTTTTCGTCGGCCAGGTGCGGCCATAGATCAATGTACTCTACGAATCGCTTTCGCTGCACAAGTTGCTGGAAGCCCAGGTTCAAATGGCCCGCTATGCTGGAGACTTTCCAGCTAACCACTGGCGGAATACTGACGAGCAGTACCTTCGTTCCCGGCAACTTCTTGTGGATTCGGTCCAGAATCATTTCGGTGTTTCGAAGGATTGTGGTAATGCACCGCCCTCCCAACAGATCGTTTCCGCCGATGGCCAGAATCACAACCTTCGGGCGATGCTTGATTACAAGCTCATCCAGAGCGGCCATAAACACCACGGTGGTCTCTCCAGGAATGGCACGATTGGTTATTTTGTGATCGGGCAAATACTCATTTAGAAGCTCCGGCGTGAAGAGCGCTGCGGTGGACTCGCCGGCCAGAATGATCGGGGAGGAGGCACCGCGGTTGTTTAGTTCGTTGATCCAGAGAAGTCGACGGGCATGGTACTTTTCGTTCTTCTCCTGCTCTACGGGCCCATGAGTGCATTCGAATTCATCGTCGAAGTAGTTTGTGCCGTAAGCCGGCTCCATTACGGTGCCGGAAGCGCACTGCGCCAGTAGAATGAGGGAAAAAGGAATCAGTAATCCCAGTCGCTTCATGGTTCTATAGCGATGACTACCTGTAGAAAGGCAACCTTTTATGGACGAATTCTTGAACACCTGCGCATAATTAGCGCGGTATTCTGATTGCGAACTTTATGGCTGTCTCTGTGGCCTCTCAAGACACGGCAAACCAGGCCAATACCAGAAACCACCGAACGCTACAGGACAACCGGGCCTACCCGGAAGGGGGTGGCCGGTAAATGAAGGCCGGGTCCCGGTCTTTGCCGGGCTAGCTCTGGATTACCGATTCCTGGCTGTCCTGGTCCCGGAAAATCTTTTTGCGCTTCTGTTTGCGACGCTTCTCGCGTTCGGATCGTCGCAAATGCAAAGCGGCCTGCTTCTGCTTGGGCGAAGATTTGAGAAACTCGCGGACTTTTTTGATTGTGCCGGAGACTCGACCCTTGCGGCGCTTGTTTCCGTAGCGATTGAGCCATTCGTGGACTTCAGGAAATATCTCTTCGGGAGCTTCTTCGCCGAGTACCAGTCCAATGTGGCAGTAATCGGAGGAGTAATCCTCGCGACTGAGGATAATGATATCCTTGTGCTTCGAGGAATTTAATCGGTAGGAGTGGATAACCGTTCGTGGCGGCGCCACAAGATCGCCTTCGCCGGCAATGTACAGCGTAGGAATCTTGATATTGGAGAACCCGGTACGGTAACTGTAAGATCCATCCTCCGTGGTTTCCGTCCCTTTCTGAATCCATTCCAGCATCTGGGCCGAAACCCCCGGATTTATGTTTTCGATGGCATTGTTCAGGAGCTTTCGTATAGTCTGACTGGATACATTTTCCGGAGAATAGATGAAGCGTTCCACCGGAGTCGTAACGCGCCCGCTCACAGGGGCGATTACATTGGCGCCCAGCTTCAAATCCAGCGCGCCTTGAAGCCAGGGATACTTTGCCAGTGTGCTCCAGAAGCGACCGTTTACATGATCCAATCGACCCGGACTGCCAATAGAAACCAGGCAGGCCACATTTTCGCTTTCCGGTAGTTTTCGTCCCAGAAAGCCGCTGGCTACCATGGCCCCCATGCTGTGTCCCACCCAGCTAACTTTGGGCGCGCCGGTAAGCTCTTTGACCCGGCGAATGGCGGCGGGTATGTCGTATTCTACAATGTCGTCGAAGCTGAACCGGGGCGGTTTTTGGGCCCCCGGACGATGGGACTTACCGGTGCCCCGCATTCCCATCACAAAGACCGGATAACCTCTTTGCTTCAGATAAAAGGCCAGGCTATGTCGGCGGTCCATATCCACGCCGAACTTGTTTACTGCGATTCCGTGGCAGAAGATTACTGGAAACGCTCCCGGCCGGGGATAATCCGGGCGGTGGAAGTGCAGGGGAATATTCCAGCCGTCTTCCGTGCGGGCAAAAAACAAAGCATCGGCTATGTCTTCGGCGCCGTAGAGACGGTTCCAGATAATCCTGAATAGAGGATATACCAGAATTAAGGCCAGAAGACCAAAGGCCAGGGCGATGGCCGCTCCCCCCACTAGAAAGGAAATAATCACCAGCCCCATAGCAGACAAAACAAGATGTAAGGGTCGGATATTTTCCAAAGCAGGGAAAGGGTGGAACCCGGCCGGATACGGTCAATCTCCTTTAAAGCAGGATTGACACTGCTCTGCAGCTCAAGCCTCTGACAGTTAGTGGCCTGGACACAATTCCGCGGTACTTTTTTTGAACTTCTCTACCCCCGGGACTGGGAACTGGAAATAATAGAAAATATTCCCTGTTTTTTTGATCCGGAGGGGGGCGGAGCTGTGCAGGTAGCGGCCTTTCGGCAGCCGGAAGGACAGGATTTCGACTTCGATGGCGAAATGGAGCGCTATCTGAACGGTCATGGGATCCGCATGGACAAATCCAGGATTGCCGAGTTCGCCCTGGCCTCCGGTCTTCCGTGTCGGGCCTGTGAGTTCGTTCTGGAGGATCGATTCTGGCTCGTGAACATGATCGTTCAGGGTTCTCGGATGATCCTGGTGCTCTTCAATTCAGATGAAATACCGGATCAGGAGACCGTGCAAAAAATCTCCGGTCTGATCCAGACTATCCGTCTGGAGGGGCAGTAGCCGGTGCAGCGGATTCTAACACTTGCTTCCGGAGCCGGTTCGAATTTTCGGCGGCTGTTGGATGAGCATGCCTCCCGCCCCTTTAATGGCGAATTTGTTGGTTTAATCGTGGACCGTTCCGGCACCGGCGCCGCCTCCATCGCGGGGGAAGAGGGCATACCTGTAAGGGAGTTGAACTATAATGGCTTTCAGACCCGGGCCGAATTCGAACGGAGCCTTCTGTATGAAATGGAAAGGTTTCAGCCCGATCTAATCGTAGGCGCCGGTTTCATGCGAATATTGCCGGAAGCGATTATTCAAAGATTTGAAAACAGAATTATGAACCTGCATCCTTCCCTTTTGCCGGCCTTTCCTGGACTGCATCCGCAAAGACAGGCCCTGGAACGAGGAGTGAAGGTAAGCGGCTGCACCGTACATTTCATGGACAGTGGAGTGGATACCGGACCCATCATACTGCAGGCGGCGGTTTCCATTCCGGAAGGTTGCAGCGAAGCGACATTGATAGAGCTTATACGGGTAGAGGAGCATGAAGCGCTACCTCGAGCGGTACGGCTGTTTTGCGAAAACCGGCTCAAAGTGGAGAACGGAATCGTTCGGGTGATTGGCGATTGAAATCGCAATGCCGCTTTTCGGACAAAGAGCAGGTATGGAGTTTTTCATTTTTCGCAAATGCAATTCTATAGCGCAAGCAATGCGAGGGGCGAATGGATCAGAAGCCTGAAGCCCAGGTAGGAATACAGAATTGAATACATTATGTGTGCCCGGTGGGGACAGCTGGTTCGAATTGCTGTCCGGAAACGGTAAGGAAGGGGGCACCAGGAGAAACGAATGATCAAAGTAAAAAGAGCCTTAATCTCGGTGAGCGATAAATCCGGTCTGACGGATTTCGCCAGCTTTCTGCACAAGCAGGGAGTGGAAATCATCTCCACCGGCGGAACCTTGAAAGCCATTTCCGATGCCGGTATTCCCGTGAAGCCTGTGGATCAGGTCACCGGGTTTCCCGAGATGATGGACGGTCGACTAAAGACGCTGCATCCGAAGGTGCATGGCGGCCTTCTGGCGCTTCGAGATAATCCGGAGCATGCAGCTTCCATGAAAGAGCACGATATCCATGGCATCGATTTACTTGTTGTTAATCTATACCCCTTCGCGGCCACAGTAGCTTCTGGAAAGGATTTCGCCACCTGCATTGAAAACATCGACATTGGCGGTCCGGCCATGATTCGCGCCGGCGCCAAAAACCATGGATATTGCGCTGTAGTCTGCGATCCTTCCGAATACGGCGCGGTAGAAACCGAGATTACTTCCCTGGGAGCGATTTCGGAAGACACCGCGAAGCGGCTGGCCGGAGCCGCCTACGCGCACACCGCATCCTATGACGCCTTGATCTCGGATTATTTTCACAAGACTCTGCTCAAGCAGGATAAGAGCGAAGAGCGCGCGACTCATAACCGGGTAGCGGAATTCCCTCCAACGATTACGCTTAGCTATCGAAAGCAAACCGACTTGAGATATGGCGAAAATCCGCATCAGCAGGCCGCATTCTATAGACCGGCTCTTTCTCTGGAGCAGGAAAAGCAGCAGGGTATCGCCGGCACCGAGCAACTTCAGGGAAAAGAACTGTCCTTCAATAATTTGCTGGATACGAGTTCGGCCCTGATGTGCTCGCTTTCCCTTCCCGATTTCGGCGTGGCTATTGTGAAGCATTTGAATCCCTGCGGCGTAGCCAGCGCTTCCAGTCAGGATGACATTAACCAGGCATTTCTTAAAGCTCGCGCCTGCGATCCAATTAGCGCCTTCGGGGGAGTGATTTCCATTAACGGCGAAGTGGACAAAACCCTGGCCGAAACAATCGCCGAACAGTTTGCCGAAGTGATCGTGGCCCCGCATTTTTCGCCGGAGGCGTTGGAGGTGTTCTCGGCCAAAAAGAATCTAAGATTGCTGCGAGTGGATCGTCCGGAGCGGTTTCTGGAAGCGCAAAAGGAGATTCGTCAGGTTCACGATGGCATCTTGCTGCAGGACATGGATATCAGCTATAATGATCGCGATCAATGGAAAGTAGTGAGCAAAAGGGAGCCGGACAGCCGCGAATGGCAGGCCATGCAATTCGCCTGGCGATTGGTGAAACATGTTAAATCCAATGCAATCGTATTTACCGGTCCTTCGGAAAGTCTGGCCATTGGCGCCGGGCAAATGAGTCGAGTGGATGCGGCCGAAATCGCCATGTCCAAAGCCAGGAAGCTGGAGATTGATCTCCACGGTTCGGTGGCCGCCTCGGATGCATTTTTCCCGTTCCGGGACGGATTGGACATTCTGGCCCGCGCCGGCGCTACCGCAGTCATTCAGCCCGGGGGCTCGGTGCGGGATGAAGAAGTGATCGCCGCTGCCGATGAGCAGGGAGTGGCCATGGTGTTTACTGGAATGCGCCATTTCCGGCACTGAGCGCCATTTCCGGCACCTAGACGGGGCCCCCTTCCGGAGGCCCGCGGAGAGTAGCGGCCAGTAATGGCCCGGGATAGTGCGAAAGCGGCGGATGCGAAAAAGGGCAGTAGAGAGGAGAGTTACCGTGGTGTGTGGCAAGATTATGCGGCGGTTCGGGTTTCAAGCCCGCGCTTTGCTTCTGGTTTTGGCAGGCGGGCTTCTGCCTGCCTGCGCCACCGTTCAGTCCCCGGAACCCTATGAACCGGGAAGCGTTCGCAATCCGATCCAGCTCAACGGATTCCAGGGACAGCTGGACTATTTAAGAGCGCTCCATGCCGGGCCCGAGGCGGTGGAGTTCCGGTTCGAAAAAACCGTGCCTGGCTACGACAACCACTGGCTGGATGTCTATTTGATCTCGCCGCCCCATCCAGGTTCCGAATTGGAGGTCATTCTGGAAGAACGGCCGGATGCGTTTCGCATCTATCTGGACGGCTATCATCCCGAAGCGGATCTTGAAAACGCTCCGGTGCCGGCCGGCTACCGACTGATTCCGTTCCCGCAGGCTACGAACTGATTCTGTGAAACCGACGATTGACGATCCGGCAGCTTAAAAACTAATCCTGCGAAACTGAAGATTGACGCTCTGGAAATGGTATTCAGAGGCCGAGGCGGCGCTACCGGCGGAACCTGTGGAGCTGTGTCCGTTTTTCCCGGGGCGATTCGATGATATGGAAACGGACCTGGAAACGGAAGTCTATTTCAGCGCTTCTGCTACAGCCTGGTGGGCCGGGTCATTGATTCCCGGGGAAGACATGGGCGCAGTGAGCGGCAGATAGTCCTCGGTGACGATGTCGGTGGGCACTCCGTTCAGGTGAAGGGCGTTGCCGTCCGGTCCGCGAATGATTCCGGTAGTGAGTTTGAGCATCCCCTGGCCCAGCGGAAAGGAATCGGCCGTGAAGGCATTGCCTTTGAGCCGGGGACCTACCAGCGATACCCGGGGAGACGCGGAAAGGGCGGCTGCGAGCACTTCGGAGAAAGGGGAGGCGCTGTTGCCTACCAGGACAAATACAGGTCCTTCGTAGCTTACCTCTTCGCCAGCCTGGTAGGTTCTTTTCTGGTCCGGTCTCGTTTCGCTGGTTCCCAGGGCGCCGCCGGAAACCAGCAGGTCGGCCATGCGAAATACCTCATCGAACTCCCCGAAGTTAAGCTTGCGAAGGTCCAGCACGAGAGCATCCATTGTTTCGCTACCCCGGAGCATGGCTTTCAGATCATCGGAAGCCCCGGACAATGCAGAGCGTAGCTGAATTACCAGTACTTTCTTTTCGCCCACTTTCCAGGTGTTTCTTCCTGGCGTGGGCCCCGGAAATTGAGATCGGACCAGGGTGTAGCTCTTTCCATCCAGGGTCATCTCGACTTCGGAATCCAGGGGGCCTCGAATTCTGGCCGCCACGCCTTCTACGCTAAGGCCCTGCACGTTCTCTCCGTCCACCGATTGAATAATGCTGCCAGTTGGAAGTCCCCTTCGCTGGGCCGGAGAGCCATCCAGAACATCTACGATTCGAAATCGGCCGTCGTCGTCCTTTCTGATTACAATACCGGTGCCAGCTTTTCTGGAGGAGTCCTCCAGGAGTTTGTAGGAACGGGAATCTATGAAATAGCTGGATTGATCGGGTAATCGCAGCAAGGTTGCATGAAGAAAATCTACGGTCTTTTTGGATACAATTTCGGGATCGCCTCCGGATGCCTGGAGGTTTTTGATCACAGTGTCCAGGTCGGCGGCGCTATTTTCGTAGCCGGTGACAGATTTCAACGCTTCGGCATAGACTTCGTTCAGGGAGTACTTGAAGTCCGCATCCGGATAGAAATAATAATGGTCTTCCAGAGCTTTTTGGAATTCCGGAAGAAGCTGCTCCGGATCAACCAGCGCCGCCCGGTCTTTACAGCCTGAAAGAAGTAGAAATGAAAGAAATAGAAGAGAAATGCTGCGAGTCACGAAAGGACTGTGGCCGTTTCCCTGTACCGGTCAATGCTTTTTGAACCTTTGCCACCATTCCGGTCGGGCCGCCCGCTGCCTTAGATAGGCATCCATAAGTGTTAGATTAACCACGGACTCCACAATCGGCACGGCTCTGGGCAGCACGCAGGGATCATGTCTTCCTCCGGCCCGTAGAGTGGTGGCCTCTCCGGCTTCGTTCACCGAGTCCTGGCGTTTCTTGATTGTGGCGGTGGGTTTGAAGGCAAGCCGCAGCGTTATCGGCATGCCATTTGAAATACCGCCCTGAATGCCTCCGGATCGGTTCGTTGTAGTGTGAATTTGCGGCACTCCCTCGATGCCGGGCCGGTGACCGGGCTCGGGCGCCGGGCTATCGGGTTCAAAAATGTCATTATGCTCGCTGCCTCGCAATCGGGTTCCGGAGAAACCGCTACCTGATTCGAATCCTTTGCAGGCTGGAATGCTCAGGCAGGCCCTGGACAGATCCGCTTCCAGTTTGTCGAAAACCGGATCTCCCAGTCCGGGAGGCACGTTGTATACTATTACTCCGATGGTGCCCCCTACGGAATTGCCATCCAGTTTGGCCGCTTCGATCTCCTTGACCATGGCTTCCGCCGAAGGTAGGTGCGGGCAGCGTACCTCGACCTGGTCCACCTCATCGATGGACTGAGGAGGATTGTCCATTACCGGCGAATCTACCTTGCCGATAGAGTTCACCCAGGCCACAGTCCGAATTCCCAATTCCTGCTCGAGAATCTGCGCCGCCAGTTCGCCGGCGGCTACGCGTCCGATAGTTTCCCTTACGGAAGCGCGGCCCCCTCCCAGGGGAGTTCGGTATCCGTATTTAATATGGTACGTATAGTCCGCATGGCTGGGGCGATAGATGTCGGCCCAGCGCATGTAATCGTTCCCTTTGGCGTTTGTGTTTCGAACGAAGAATGCTATGGGAGTTCCCAGGCTGATGCCTTCATAGACTCCGGAGAGAATCTCGAACTCATCCGCTTCATTACGGGGAGTGGAAAGCTTTCCCTGTCCAGGCCTGCGTCGGGTAAGCTGTCGCTGGATCCGGTGGGTATCTATTTTGATTCCTGCCGGGCATCCGTCCACCACGGCGCCCACCCCTGGACCGTGGGATTCTCCGAAGGTAGTTATCTTGTAGAGAGTACCGGTGGTAGAAGACACAAAAAACAAATTGTAGCAGGCCGCTGCAGTGGCAAGTCCTTACAATGTTTCAAGCCAGGACCAGAAACATGCGCCAATTATTTTGGGCCCTGGTTCAGGCCGGCCAGCAAGCCTCTGGTCAGAAACAGGCTACGTTAATCCGAAGTGGTCATGGCCCCGGAACCATAGAATTTCCCGGTTTCTCATGTATTCGATTTACTGGGGCTGCTGCTCTTCAGGAGCCGGATTGTCCGGGTTATTTCGCGGCATCCTCTCGGCAACGGCATCCATCATCAGCGTGGTAATCAGTGAGGCCCGTTCTCGAGGGAGTTTGGTAATTAAGAACGGTACAATGGACTGCTCGCCCGCCTCTTCGGCATTTCGCTCCATTTGAACAAAGACATCTACAACATCCACATTACTCCAACCGCGAACAATGGCCACCGCATCGTCCGGGGGCATGGCTCCCAGTCTTTCGGCCATTTGTTCTATCTTTTGCTTTCGTGTGCGAGTGGCCTCGGTTTCTTCTTTAAGTTGCTTTCGGGCTTCCTTCAGTCCGTTCCTGGCTTCTTCCAGTTTTTGCTGTTCCTGCTGTAGCGCTTCCTGCCTGTCCTTCAGGTTCTGTTCCATCTCCTGAAGTTCCAGTTCCTTTTCTTTCAGTCGCTCTTCTTGCTTTTCCAGCGCTTCCCTGTCCAGCAGAGTCTGGCTGTCTTCGGAGAGCGGCGCTTTAGGAGGATCGGATGCCAGGAACGGCAATTTTTCTTCCAGGCGAATCACTCCCCAGGTATCCAGTAAATATACAAATACGCCTCCAGTGAATAGAATCACCAGAGTCAGATACACAATACGTACCTTGGCTGAAAATCGACTCATATTAATACCTCAAAATGCACTGGTCGGCCCTTGCGTGAAAGGCAGCTTCGAAGGTTTGTTGCCACGGTCTCCATATTTTAGTTTCTTCCGGCCGCTCCCCGTACTGCGTCTCTTTCGCTTTTGCAGGGCTTCATAATCTATGCAGGTCAGTAGCCGAGCGGATCCTCGCCGTCCACTGGCATGCCCATCTGTCTGTAGTATTCCTTCAATTCCTGTGCGCGACGATCCTTTAAATCTTCGCCGGTGTCTTCCATTTGCTCCTGGTCTTCAAAGGTTCTCTTTGCGGATACTGCTTCGCTAAACAGGGAGCTTTGAAAGGCTTTTGCATTTATTTCTTCCAGTTCCTTCCTTTCCTGTTTTCGTAGTTGAAGATCGTAGTCCGCTTTTTTCCGTTCCTTGAGAATCTCCAGGGCCCGTTTCCTTCTTCGCGCTTCGCGAACCTTTTCCTGTTCCGCTTCCAGGGCCGGCCGAATCGCTTCCAGCTCTTCGTTTGCCTGAACCTGTTCGGCTTCCAGTCGCTCCAGGTAGCGGTCATACATCTGGAACAACTCTAATCGGAAGGACTCTCTTTGTTCCCGGCTAAAATGCTCCACCTCCGAGCGGTAATGCTCGGCGGCGCGCTTCTTCTTCTCTTCGCTGGCATTTGCTTTTTCCAGCACCTTTGCCAGATCCGCCATAGCCATTTTCTCTTCATGGTTGCGAATGCGAAGAAGCGACTCCAGGGAAAAGCGAAACCGTTTAATAGAGATCCTCCTCTTCGCCTGCCGTTACCAGACGTTTGAGTCCGGCGATGGTTTCTTCGAAAGGAATTCCTTCTTCCACTCTCTGTCGCAAGAAGGCATTGATGGCAGGCATCAGATCTATGGCTCGATCTACGTCGGCATTGGAGCCCCTGGCATAAGCCCCCAGATTGATAATGTCTTCATTTTCTCTATAGGCGGCCAGCAATGCTCGGAGACGCCGGGCGTTCTCCCGATGATCCGGTTCCACTACATTGTCCATAACCCGGGAAACCGACTCGGTGACTTCTACGGATGGATAATGGTTTCTACTGGCCAGCCTTCGCGACAGCACAATGTGACCATCCAGCATACCCCGGGTATTGTCCGCCACCGGATCGTTCATATCGTCGGCTTCTACCAGAACTGTATAGAATCCGGTTATACTACCTGTTGGCAGGGCTCCGGAACGTTCCACCAGGCGGCTGAGTTTGAACCAGACGCCGGGCGGATACCCTCCTGGCCCGAGCTGTTCGCCGGTGGTGATGCCGATTTCGCGCAAGGCCATACAGTATCTGGTGACCGAATCCATCAAAAGGTTCACTGTCAGGCCCTGATCTCGGAAATATTCGGCGGCTGCCGTGGCAAAACTGGCCGCGTACACCTTTTCCATGGCGCTGCGATCGCTGGTGGCCACAAAAACCACGCTTCGGGCCAGACCTTCTTTGCCCAGATCACGTTCGATGAATTCCCTGACTTCTCGACCCCTTTCTCCCACAAGACATACAATGTTGATGTCGGCCCTGGTGTATCGGGCCAGCATACCCAGGAGCGTGGATTTACCCACCCCGGTACCCGCGAATATACCAATCCTCTGCCCGCGTCCTACGGTGAGTACAGAATCAATGGCCCGAACACCGGTGGGCAGGGGCTCATGGATGGGAAGGCGCTCTGTAGGACCTGGCGGATTGCGATCCGCATGGAAGATGTTTCCCGTAAGCACCGGCGGTCCATCGTCCAGAGGCCGACCGAGACCATCCAGTACCCGACCCAGCATTTCGTTGCCCACATGGATGGTCATTCGCTGGCCGGTGGCATGTACCATGGAATCCGGAAAAATGCCCGTTGTGGGACCCAGAGCCACCAGAACCAGATCATGCCCGCGGAAGCCGGTAACCTCGGTCATGATGGATGTGCCGTCGGAAGACTCTACCTTGCAGATCTGTCCTATGGATGTGTCTGGCGGGCCCGAAGAGAGAATGGTCTGGCCGCTCACCTGAATCACCTTGCCCAGGGGACGCATGGGATCCATCTGATTCAAGATCGTATTGTATTTGTTCAGCACCAGCAGATGATCTTTTCTTGAATCTTCCGACATTATTGCGAGTCTGGCCTTCGAGCCCGTGATTTGTACACAAAATTTTCTTCTTTATAAGCCATTATAGCGGTATTTTTGTAGTCTGCTAACGTAGCGGACAGCTCTACTGTTTCAGGATACTGGAGCCAAACCAGCAATCCAGGACAAACCCGGGGCTTGAATTTCGGATAAATATTATGCAGACCAGTGACGGCACCAGTCCCGGGCTACCCGGTGCGGCAAACCTGGATGAGGTAGCCATTCTGGGTGTTCTTTCGGACCATAAGCTCATAACCCCCGCACAGAAGCAGGAAGTCATTGACCTGCACAACGAAACCGGCACCCCTCCGGGTCAGATATTGATCCGAAAAAGGATCCTGAACGAAAAGGCTCTCTACAAGTTCATCTGCAAGGATCTGGGAATGAATCCGGACAAGCCCTACGGCACCCGATCCTTTACCATCGCCGGACTGACGATTTCCAGGTTCAAAACCAGCGGGGATTTCTACGGCATTTTTCCCATGGCCCACGGTCGCATTGCGGTTACCCTGAGTGACGTAAGCGGCAAGGGACTGGAAGCCGGTATACTGGCGATCCTGCTGGCGAACCTGCTTCGCGAGGGGATTCAGATGCAAAACATTGTGCCCAATGCCATCATGAAGCGGATCAACCTGGCCAGCTGGAACTTCTTTGGCGCCGATCAATTCGCCACTTTTGTTGTAATGGTGCTGGATCTTTATTCCGGTACGGTGGAATACTGTGCTGCCGGTAGCCCTCCGCTACTTGTATACCGTCACAGAGATCAGTACGTGGAAGAGGTGGATCAGCGAAATATTCCGGTAGGTATCTACGACGATTTTCAGTTCAAAGGGAACCGACTGAACCTGGAAAAGGGCGATATGCTTCTGGCCTACACGGACGGCGCTTTCGAGGCTCGCGGAATAAGCGGCGATATGTACGGAGTGCCCCGACTAAAACATGCATTGATGCGATTCAAAGATCGAAAACTGAGCCGATTGCTTTCTGGACTCAAGGGAGACATGCGAAGGTTCTCCTTTTTTCGCGGACTGGCGGACGATACCAGCTATGTAGCCATTGTTCGGCACAGAAAGAGGTAACCGTGGAATCCCTGCGAAAGGAATACTACGGTCTTTGCTCGGTGGAAGGCTATGCCCTGGGGCGCATTCGAAAATTCCCGGAACATCCCGTGGATTTTCATGCCGGGGAAATCTCCCGGGACGATGTACCGGACGAGCTGGAGCGATTTCGCCGCGCCCTGGAAGAGGCCAGGCGCGAAACCAGGGATATCTCCAGGGATCTCGCTCCGGAGTTAAAGGGAATCTTTGACGCCCAGGATCTAATGTACGAAGATCCCATGTTTGTGGATCCCATCGAAAAGAACATCAGCCTGGGAATGAATGCGGAAGGCGCCCTGGAAGACACTTATCTGGATCTGAAAAAAGGTTTCGAAGCTTTGCCAGAAGGCGTCTTCAAAGAGCGGGTGTCGGACCTGGAGGACGTAGTTCATCGTTTGCTCAAGCGCCTGCGGCAGCATCAGGATGAAGTTTTTCCGTATCAGACATTTCTGGAAGGTCTGGGTGGCGATGACATTTTAGTGGCCCAGGATCTGGATCCTTCGGCGCTGTTGCATATTCGCAAGGTGGGTGGCATCGTTCTGGAAGGGGGAGGGCCCATGGGGCACCTTTCGGTGCTGGCCAGCAATCGAGGGATTCCTACCCTGGTTCGTTGCGAAGAGGCCTGCAAACTTCAGGATGGTAGCGCCGCTCTGCTGCTTGCCCATGAAGGGATTATCGTCGAACATCCGGCCGAAAAAGAAGCCAACAAAGCTCAGAATAGAACTCTCAGCCATCTGCCACGAAAGGTAAGACCGTCCGGGGCATTTCATTCCATTCAGATTTCGGTGAACGTGGATGATCTCGAAGGAGTGCAGCGGACCGCCGAACTGGGCGCGGGTGCCATTGGTTTATTTCGCACAGAGTTTCTGTATATGAAACGTCCCGATCTGATCCTGGATGAGCCCGGTCAAATTCGAATGTATGGCCAGATCCTTGCGCCTTTCAAGGACCGAAAGGTAGTGCTCCGGCTCGTGGATCCGGACGAAGACAAAGATCATCCGGCTTTGCATCGATCGGCCAGCAGTCGGGGACTTCGGGGCCCGGCTTATCTGATGGCGGAGCGCCGAATCATCGAAAGCCAGCTCCGGTGCATCTTTCTGGCCTCCCAGGAAGTGGGTATGCAGCCGGAGCAATTGGGAATCCTCATTCCGCTGGTTTCTTCGGTTACCGATTTGCAGGATGTGCTCGATATCTGGAAGCCGCAGATCCACAATTTATTCGAAAAGCGAAGACCCCTTCTGGGCGCCATGCTGGAGACTCCGGCGGCCTGTATGAGCGTTCGCGACCTGGGACGTTACGTAGATTTTTTCAGCATTGGCACCAACGATCTGGTGCGTTACAGCTTTGCTACCAGTCGCTCCTTTCTGGCCGAATACTATCGTGAACCCGGACTGTTTCGCATGCTTCGCAACGTATTCGAATCCACCGATCGGCCGGTCAGCGTTTGCGGACAACTGGGTATGCGGGAAGGTTTTGCTTCCGCTCTGGTTGGGCTGGGGGCGCGGGAGTTGAGCGGCTCCTTCAAGCAAACCTATCGAATTGCCATGGAGCTTGAATCGCACAGCCTCAAAAGTATGCAGGACCTGGCCGATCAGATATGTCAGGCGGCTACGCGGGACGATGTGGATTCACTGATTTATAATTACTTGCATATCGGCCGGTAGATCGGAGCGAAACTCCATAGGCTTGCCGCTTTCGGGATGCATGATGCGCAGTACATGGCTGTGCAAGGCCACCCGCTCCATTCTCAGCTTTGCCAGTTGCTCCGGAGTTTCCCGGTCATGAATAAACCGTAAATACTGAGCCGGATCCACGCCATACATACGATCGCCCACCACTGGAAATCCCAGGCTCTGTAAAGTAGCCCGTATCTGATGCATGCGTCCGGTATGTAATCGGCATAGGATCAGACTGAGCCCATGGATTTGTTTCAGGCATTTGAAATCCGTATGGCAGGCTTTGCGTCCGGCATCCCGGTGACTCTGATCCCGAGAGTCCTGGTCTCGGGCCTGCTCGCGGTGGCCGCTCCCAGTAGCGCGGGCATCCTGCGGATGCGGATCGGTAGAAACAGGAATGGCAATCTCACGGACCGATGTAGCGCTCACGCCGGAATAGGGCTTTCTTGATCCTTTTTCCGAGGGCCGATGGCTATGTTGTCGATGGGATTCTGGATGCGCGCCCAGAGCCTCCGGATGGGAGGCCAGAACTTCCAGTACCGCTGTATTGTTTCTGGAAACTGCGGGCCAGAATCGTTGCTTCTTTCGGACTTCGCTTTCGGGGTCCGGACCAATCCATCCTGCTGCCTGTAACCAATCGCCCTCCGCCGGAAAATCGCCTTCAACAATCACCAGATACTCTTTTTCCAGGTTTCCGGTACGCACCATGCGGGCCAGGCTACTGGCGCAAGCTCGGCTTTCGGCAAGGAGCATAATTCCGGAGGTTTCCCGGTCCAGCCGGTGCACGGGTCGGGGATGATAGGCCTCATCGTCAGCGGACAATTTTTCAATCAGGATGTGTTGCAGGGTATTCTTGTGGTAGGCTCCGGAAGGATGCACCGGCAGATTGGGCGGCTTATCGATTACAAGAAGGCATGAGTCCCGGTAGATTATGCCAACATCGGTGTTTACCTCGGGCTCTTTTTTCCGCTGATACTCGATTCGGATTTTATCGCCGACGTGCAACTTTCTCGAGGGGCGGGCCGTCTCTCCGTTCACCAGAACATGACCTTCATGGATCCTTTCCTGCCAGCCCGTGCGATTCACCACCGGGAATCGATGACTCAAGAAAAGATCCAGGCGAACCCGGGCCTGATCCGGGGTTACCTCATATTCCAGTTCTGTCCATTCAAGGTCCATAAAAGTGTAAACGAAATCGAAACTGCAAACCCTTAGAGTAAGGGGAGGGCGTCAGGCTTTCCCCTGGATCAGATACAGGAGGATAGAATCAAAATGACCGAAACTCTGCCAACCGGAAAGAAAGCCTGGAAAGAGATCAAAGAAGGGAAAGAAAAGTTTCAAGAAATCATCAAAATGCTTGTGGATTTTGACGAACGCACCGGGCGTCACGGCTACGCGCCGCTCAAGGAGTGCCATTATATGCGCAAGGCAATAGCTGTAGGAGAGCCTTCCCATATTCGCATCCTGGCCTGCTCCTATCCGGCTTTCCTCTACTACGTAGCCGCCGAGCTATCCAATGACCAGGGTCATGTGACTACATGTTGGGTCCATGAAGACGGAGTGAAAGCCGAACGCAAGGACCGTCAGGATGAACCCGACCACCCGGTACACGGGGTTTTATGCATGTCCGATCTATTCGAACAAAATGCCGAGATTGGCGCCGAGGACAGGCAGGCTCTGGGACCCTTGATGCAGGAATACATGGGCCGGGCGGATAGTTCTGCCGAGGAACTGGTGGAAGAGCGCAAGGAAAAACAAAGAAAAGAAAGCGCCCTGCGAAAAAAGCAAAGGGAGCAAAAAGAAAAAAGGGAAAATCAGGCTAGAGCCAGGCAGAATTCCGGCGAAGATCTCTGACCCAATCGGCGCGCGGCCCGATGTAGGGCCTGCAGGGAGTCCTGTTCGTAGAATCTCAGTAGACACCGGACACAAAAAAGGCCGCCTGGATGGCGGCCTTCTTCTCAGTTCTTCCGTTCGGGCTCTTATGAGCCTGGTTGGACGGAAAACCGATTATAGTTTCATTTTGTATCCGAAACGGTAGCTCCAGCCGCCAATCGCAATTGGATAGGAAGGGAAAGGAGCAAGACCTTGCTGACCTGCCTGGCTTTCAGCGCGGGCATTGCCCATTCCACCGGAATAAGCTCGGTCGATTTCGAAGTACAGTTTGTCCCCGTTGGACATTTTCTTTTCAACTCCAATCAGGAAGTTGAAACCCAGTCCGTTTACACGGAAACGAACGGCTTCACCGATTACGTTACCGCCTTTAGGCGCGCCGGTGTTTGCGTCCAGAACAGTGTGAGGACCGGTAGCTGTTCCCAGCAGATAGGTAGGAACATCACCCAGGACGTATCCGCCTACGTTCCATCCACCGTTGAAGTAGTGAAGGCCAGCGCCAGCATATACTGAAGCGGACTCGCCAATTCCGGTTTTGAAACCATAGTAGAAAGGAACTTGCCAGGCATAGTAGTCCCATTTTTGATCCAGCCACTTGAAGCCCATCAGACGGGATTCAGTGTGACCACCCATGATCTTTTTGGTGTACATTACGCCAAGTCTCCAGAAGGTGTTATCTCCTTCTGACTCATAGAAAGCCGTTAGCTGCAGACCAGTCATACCACCGCGCAGATCGTTGTCGAACAGGAAGCCTGTTGTCGATTTGTCCAGAGCATCCAGGTTTCTTTCTGAGATAATCAGATCCTGGTTGTTTCCGCGAACTTCGGTCTGGCATGCGGTGTTGGTTCCGCACCCTTGCAGTCGGGTAACGCCATTCAGGCTGGCATTCCCTACGGAACTTTCCAGACCATCCAGAACGATAGTATTTGTGAGCTGACCCAGGTCAAATTGTAGACCTGCTCCCAGCCCCAGGTAGCTTTCAGCATGAACACTGCTGGCGAACACGGTAGTGAACGCTACAGCAAGTAATTTATTGCGATACTTCATGAAGTTGCAATCCTCCGATATTTTCAGCGAGAAGCCGAATTTGAGCGCGAGTATGCGACTCCATATATATAGTCGTCAAATAAAAAACGGTTTTATTCGTCATCCGGTCTATATTTGCAAAATGATGCGCTGCACCAGCGTGGTTTCGCCGGTCCAATTGTGCAAAGCATTACAACTCTCGAGATAAACCGGGCTTTGATCGGCACATTAAGGGGGAATGGATTTCGGGAACTTGATATCAATGCGGCTGATTGGCCCTTATATGCTGTTCCCTGCTAGGAGACACCCCTGGCGACTTCCAATGGATTCACCTGCATACTTCCGGTTGGTTCAATGGAAACTGAGGGGATGGTATCTCGTCCTCGGCGCAGGGTTCCCTACCGACACTGACAAGCACTCTATTTTAGCGCCTCATTGGCCAGGGCATCGGCCCTTTTGTTGAGCTCGCGGGGGATGTGTTGCACCGAAAAGGAGCCGGCCTGCTTCAGTACCGACATTACTTCTTCGTATACAGGCTTCAGATTGGCATTCTTGACCTTGTATTTTCCTTCTATCTGGCGAATCACAAGCTGCGAATCCATCCGAATGTTGATCCGATGATTGGCGTACTCGGCTCCCAGGCTACTCTGGATCGCTTTCAGTCCTTCGAGCAAGGAGCGGTATTCCGCTATGTTATTGGTGGCCTTTCCGATGGCCCGGCTAATCTGGATTAGCTCGGAGCTGTCCGCACTCCTGTCCGGATCTCGGTCATACACCACCGCTCCTATTGAGGCAGGCCCTGGATTTCCTTTACTTGCACCATCACAGTACAGGTATCTTTCTGGTTCTGGAAATAGACTTTCGGAATCCACATCACCAAACGGCAGGACAGTTCAATGAGTGCAACACAGAAAGCGCAGGTATTCCATTCCTTTGGCCTGAATGAATTAAAGATCGAGGAGCGACCGGTGCCTACTCCGGGATCCGGGGAGCTACTCATCCGGATGAAGGCCGCCTCCCTGAATTATCGAGACCTGTTGATGGTCACCGGTAATTACAATCCGAAGTTAAAGATGCCCATGGTACCCTGCTCCGACGGAGTGGGGGTGATTGAATCGGTGGGTCAGGGTTGCTCGATGAAGGAGGGCGTTCGCGTGAGTCCCATTTTTGCCCGCACGTGGCACGATGGTCCCCCTTTTCGAGAAATGCTAAAGCGAACCCATGGAGGTCCACTGGACGGAACCCTGCAGCAGTATATGGTGGTGCCGGAGGCTGACGTAGTGCAGGTGCCCGATCATCTGAGCGACGAGGCGGCAGCGGCCCTGCCCTGCGCCGGACTAACGGCCTGGAGCGCACTGGTGGAACGCGGCCCTGTACGTCCTGGAGAAAAGCTTCTGATCCTGGGCACCGGTGGAGTTAGCATTTTCGCGTTGCAGTTTGGAAAGGCTCTGGGCGCCGAACTGATTGTTACTTCGGGGAGCGATGACAAACTACAGCGAGCCCGGGACATGGGAGCCCACCATCTGATCAATTACCGGTCCAGCCCCAACTGGGAAAGGGACGTGTACAAGCTCACCGGCGGCCAGGGGGTGGATCATATTGTGGAAGTAGGCGGAGTGGGCACCCTGGAAAAGTCCATCCGAAGCGTAAAACCTGGCGGCTCAATCTATTTGATTGGCGTTCTTGCGGGAAAAGAAGCTCCGTTGGATCTGACTCCGGTGCTGATGCAGGATATCCGGATTCAGGGGGTGGTGGTAGGTAGCCGCCGGGCCTTCGAGAATATGAACCGGGCTGTGGACGTTCACAAGATGGAGCCAGTGGTGGATCGGGTTTTTTCGTTTGATGAGTCCGCAAAGGCATTTGAATACCTGAAAAGCGGCTCCCATTTTGGCAAAATCTGTATCAAAATAGACTAGGGTTCAGCCTGGCTCAGGCCTCAGCGGCAGCCGAGGAATTCTAAAGTTTACACTTCTTAAGTTTTACAGAAGAAAGTTAAGGTTTTTTCCAGGCTGCCATTGCCTTCGAAGGTAAATCCCTTGACTGGCCCTGGAAATGTGGGTTTGATCGGGAGCCAGTGGGGTTTTCGATACAGACAGCTATTCAGGGCGCATTTGTAGTCTCTCTGATTCTTTCCATTGGGCTATGGCAGGCCTCGCTGCGGGCAAGCCGCATCTCTTTTGTTCGATACTGGTCCGCTGGAATCGCGCTGGTATCCCTGCGATATCTCCTGTGGATGCTTCAGCCGCTACTGGGAAAGGATTTGTCCCAGCTGCTGGGGGAGATGGCCCATACCCTGGCCATGTATCTCATCTTCTTCGGCGCTACCCGGCTCACCGGAGTCAAGCTATCCCGATACACCATCGCTATTGTGCTACTTGTTTCCGGGATGTGGCTCTATTTCACCACCTATATTCAGCATGACTTTCTGCTTCGCACAGTTCCGGTGTATCTCTTCGCCGGCAGCGCCTTATTCTTTAGCGCACGACTCTTTTACATCTTAATGAAGAAGCATCCCAATACCGGATATGGTTTTGCCTGCACCGCATCCATACTATGGGGACTGCATAAGCTGAACTATCCCTTTCTGCGGCCCATTCCCGAGGTGGCGCCATTTGGCTTCATGGCAGCCATCGCATTGATAACCTATCTGAGTATAAGCCTGCTGGTGATCGGTCAGAACCGACGAAGAAATCTCCTGGATAGCCTGGCCAGAGCCGCGGCTTTCAATGCGAATCACGATCTGCTTACCGAATTGCCCAATCGTCGCTTCATGATGAGTAGCATGAACCGGCGCACCTATGCTCAGACGGAGTTTCACCTGCTTCTGGTAGATCTACGAAACCTGGGTCAACTCAACGATTCCTGGGGCAGGGAAGTGGCGGACAAGGTGCTTGTCAATGCGGCGCGAAGACTGGAGCAGATCGTTCCGGAAAAAGGCCTGCTTTCGCGGGTGGGCGGCAAACAATTCGCGATCATAAGCGAAGCCCATTCCCTGGAGCACCTTATGCAACTTGTGCAGCAGGCCTGGAAAGCTCCGCTGGTACTGGAAGGTCATCGGATCAATCTTGAGATTCGTATGGGAGCCTGCACTTTCCCCGAAGAAGGATCCTCCGCGGATGAACTCTACAGGCATGCTTCCCTTGCGCTCACCGATGCCAAGAATGCCGGCGTGGAGCATCGCACCTTTGGAGAATTGAAGAGTACGGAAGTCCTGCGAAGGCTGGAACTAAAGAGAGATCTATTCGACGCATGGGAGCGAGAAGAACTCTACTGTCTGTATCAACCTCAGTATGACCTGCGAACCGGTCGAATGACAGGCGCCGAGGCTTTACTTCGATGGAATCACCCCCGGTTTGGAAACATTTCCCCTGCCACATTTATTCCCATTGCTGAATCCAGCGGCGCTATCAGTGGCCTGGGCGAATTTGTGCTCAATACGGTGCTCAAAGATATTGCCGGATCCTCTCTGCCGACGGACTTTCGCATTGGCGTGAATCTGTCCCCCATGCAGTTTGCGCAGGAGAACCTGGTGTCGCATCTTGGTCAGCTACTTGACGAATACCGGGTTTCGCCGGATAGACTGGAGTTGGAGATTACTGAAAGCGCCATCTTTCACGATGTAGCTTTTGTGGACCGAATCCTTCGAGATCTGGGACAAACCGGAATCCAATTTGCTATCGATGATTTTGGAACCGGTTATTCGTCGCTCAGTATTCTGAAAGCTCTTCCAGTCCACCGTTTAAAGGTGGATAGTTCGTTCGTGCGCGATATGGATCGAAGTTTCCAGGATCGTTCCATTGTGGAGATGACCGTTTTTCTAGCGCATACCCTGGGATTGAATATTGTGGCCGAGGGCGTGGAAAATGAGGCTCAGAAGAAGATTCTGCTGGATATGGGTTGCGATCAGATCCAGGGATTTCTCATGGCTCGTCCCATGACATTCGCGGAGTTGGAATCCATGCAGGGCGAGGAACTCAAGGAAGATCCAGTCTCGCTGTAATGCGGGGCAGTCCCACCCTAATCCAGAAACGATGGCGGCAGCAGGTCCAGACCTGATTTTCGTTCCGCATTCATTAAATGATGCATACTATGGAAGATGGCCATGTAAGCCATATCCATGAGAATTACCTTGCCCAGTAGAGGATGATAGAACTGCCTTCGCATCAGTTTTTCATCGTCAAACTTTTGCAGGCGTTCGGCTATAGGTTTCCAGGACTGCTTCCATTCCTCGAGTATTCGGTCTTTTCGTTCCTTCTGGTTCGCGGCCGACGGAGATTCGGTGGCCGGACGAAAGGGCCCGGCGTTGAAGCCTTTCTTCAATCCGGCGTGGTAATCAAGCATCATCTGCTTGAGCTGCGACAATTCGCCGGTATGATGACCCATCATCCCGATAACCGGCGCGCTTATCGGAGCAAAGATCAACGCCATGGTTCTGGCTACCTTTGTGATGTGTGTGAAGTTTTCGGCCACTGACCAGCCCTGTTGCGCCGGCTGGAAAAACGCTTCCGGATCTACCAGGAGGGCTTTCGCGTAGGTCTCATTATGAAATCTCTCAAGTTCATAGAGAAATTGCTGCTTTGTTCTCAGATTCTGCGAAGCCATTGGCCTTATCCTTTAACCACAATGTTCACCAGTTTGCCCGGTACTACAATCAATTTGACTTCTTCTTTGCCTTCCGTATAAGCCTTTACCGATTCGTTTTCCCGGGCCAGGTTTTCCAGTTCTTCTTTTGATAGATCGGGGGCCACATGAGCCCGGGCACGAATCTTTCCGTTTACCTGAAACACTACTTCGATCTCATCGGCTTTGGCCAGGGACTCGTCGTGCTGCGGCCAGGGCTCCAGGGCAATGCTTTCATCATGACCCATTTTGTTCCACAATTCCTCGGCAAAGTGGGGCGCAAAGGGAGACAGAAGCTTCACAAAGGATTCCGCGGAGAATCGCCCCACGCTTTCTTTATTTAGCTCATTCACATAGATCATCAGCTGGCTGATTGCGGTATTAAATCCCAGCCTTTCTATGTCTTCGGAGACCTTCTTGATCGTGCTATGAGTGACCTGTTCCACTTTGCGTTTCGCATCCTCGGAAGGTTCCGTCAGCAGTCCGGGATTAAGCTGGCCGGATTCATCGATGAACATGCGCCATGCGCGAGAAAGAAAGCGAAACACGCCTTCGATTCCGCGCGGGGACCAGGGCTTCATTGCCTCCAGCGGGCCCATAAACATTTCGTAGAGTCGAAAGGAATCCGCCCCCCAACTGGCGATTACTTCGTCCGGGTTGACCACGTTTCCTCTGGACTTGGACATCTTCTGTCCGTCCTCGCCCAGGATCAGCCCCTGGTGTACCAATCTATGAAACGGCTCCGGGCTTTTCACAACCCCGTAGTCGAACAAGACTTTATGCCAGAAGCGGGCGTAAAGCAGGTGCAAGACCGCATGCTCGGCGCCGCCGACGTAAAGATTGACGCCGTCTTTGCCCATCCAGGATTTCTCCCTTTTCGGATCAAAGATTTGTTCTTCGTTGTCTGGATCCAGAAAGCGAAGATAATACCAGCAACTGCCGGCCCATTGAGGCATGGTATTGGTTTCTCTATGGACTTTGATCTGCTTTCCGTCCACTTCGATGGTGTGGCTCACCCAGTCCTTCAGTCGAGCCAGAGGACTTTCGCCGGTTTCGGCGGGCTTAAAGTCATCGGACGGGGGTAGCATGAGCGGCAGTTCTTCTTCCGATAAAGCGTACTGGTTACCCTCATCGTCAAAAGAAATGGGAATGGGTTCGCCCCAGTAACGTTGTCTGGAAAATAACCAGTCCCGCAGGCGAAAGTTGATCTGCCTTTGGCCCAGACCTTTCTTCTCCAGATGCTCAATGATCTTCGCTTTTGCCTCATTCGTGGGAAGGCCGGAGATGAAGTCCGAGTTTACCGAAATGCCTTCTCCGCTAAAAGCTTCCTCTTCTACCGAGAAGTCTTCGCCGGCCTTTTTCGGGGCCACCACAGTCTTGACGGGAAGATCAAACCGGCGCGCGAATGCGAAGTCTCTTTCGTCATGGGCAGGAACGGCCATGATGGCGCCGGTGCCGTAACCCATGAGCACGTAATCGGCAATCCAGATGGGCAGTGTTTCGCCGCTTACCGGATTAATGGCGTAGGCGCCGGTAAAGACCCCGGTTTTCTCCGCTTTTTCGCCCTGGATCTGACGGTCTCGCTCGGATTTCAGCGACGCATTTTCTACGTATTCCTCGACTGCTTTGCTCTGCGATTTGGTCGTAATCGACTGTACCAGTGGATGTTCCGGGGCCAGAACCATGTAAGAGGCGCCGAACAGGGTATCCGGCCGGGTGGTAAATACCTCGATGTGTGCAGGATCGGACAGTGAACTGACTGAAGCTTTCTTTTTTGCAGCCGTGTCTTTTGACGATTTCTTTGCTGCCTTCTTCGCCGTCTTCTTTGCGGATTTCTTCGCGCTCTTTTTGGAGGCCTTTTCGCTTTCAGCACTGGCAATTTCGAATCGTACCAGCGCTCCCTCGGAGCGACCGATCCAGTTCTTCTGTAGTTCCAGGGTGCCGGTGGGCCAGTCTACCAGTTTAAGATCCTCCAGGAGTCTTTCGGCATAGGCTGTGATGCGAAGCATCCATTGTCGCATGGGCTTTCGCACAACTTTGTAGCCTTTGGAAGTCCATTCATCCACTTCTTCATTGGCCAGAACGGTGCCCAGTTCCGGACAGAAGTTCACCGGCGCTTCATCCACATAGGCCAGTCGTTTGCTTTCGATGAATTCGCGTTTCTCTTTTTCTTTTCCTTTCTTTTGTAGCTCGGCCGGTATCTTGAGCTCGTCGATGGGTCTGGCCTTCTTTGCTTCTTCGTCGTAGAAGGAGTTGTAGATCTTCAGAAAAATCCATTGAGTCCATCGGTAGTATTTGGGATCCGTGGTGTTTACTTCCCGGTCCCAGTCGTAGGAGAATCCCAGGCTCTTCAGTTGACGTCGGAAGTTATCAATGTTCTTTTTTGTTGTCTCGGCCGGATGGATACCGGTTTGCATGGCGTACCGTTCTGCCGGCAGTCCAAAGGCATCCCAGCCCATGGGATGGAGTACCCGGTATCCCTTCATGCGCTTGAACCGGGCCATAATGTCGGTGGCGGTGTAGCCTTCCGGATGACCTACATGCAATCCCTGGCCCGAAGGGTAGGGAAACATATCCAGAACGTAGTAGGTGGGCCCATCGCCTTTTTCCGGGGTCCGGAAGGTATTCTTCTCCTCCCAGTAACTCTGCCATCGTGCTTCCAGCTCTTGAAAGGGATAACTCATAGTCCCATTCGTGAGAAATGACCTGCACTGACCACCGTTTTCAGCTTCATGGGATAGGCGCCGGGCCCGATATTTTCTTTAGTATGCTTCGGAAACCTGTATCAGCCCTCCTTCTCATGATTGGAGTATCACTCCTTCTTTCCCGCCCCGGTGATCTGGAATCCAGGGAAAGACGGGAGATTGTATACGCATTCAGAAACTACGAACGGGCTCGCCCCATGAAGATGATTCTGGTGGGCGAAATCAAAAGCAAGATAAAGGCAGCACAGAGTTTCGACCGGGAATCCCCCTACCAGAACTACGATGTGCGAAAGGATCAGGTTACCGTTCGAGTCATGAACCGAGAAGGACTTCGAGTAGGGCAGAAGCTATTTGTAATCGAGAAGAATCCCCACCACAAGCAGTACCGGAATGGCATGATTGTGGCCGAGATCACCGTGGAATCCATACTCAATAACCCTTTCTACGGCTGGGTACTTACCGGGCAGGGAAATTTGCTTCGTGTGCGGGAAGGCCAATTCGTGGCTCGGACACTGGATTCGGAAAACCTGGAGCAAGCCCGCGTGATCAAAAAGCGCGGAGATATGTTTATGGATCGCGGCGAGTTCGAAAAAGCCATCGCCGCCTACCAGGATGCGCTAAAAGCCGATAAAAATTTACCCGAGGCGCACGCGGCCCTGGGTCGGCTATTTCTCAAAGAAGCGCATAAGACCGACGAATACCCGGTACGAGCGCTGTCCGCTCTGGAAAAAGCCTGGCAGAACCGAGAGCACTTCTACTACGCATCCGAAGCATTCTCTTTCTATCTGGATTACATGGAAGCCCTTTACCTGGCCTACGGTCAGGATCGCTATACTTCCGCTTCCGGCAATTCCATCCGGCATCTTACCCGAATTGATGAAGTTGGCGCCACCTGCAGTACCATTACCGATCATCCGGACTGCAATTTGCACCGCGCCCGGGCGAACTACTATCTAATGGAGTATTACAGTAACCAGGGAAGCGCGGAGGAGCGGGCCAAATACGATGCCTACCGTTCGCAGGCAGGTCAGCTGTTCAAATCTCTGGAAGAGTCCCTGTACGGATACAGCGAATACGGAGCCAGGTTTCAGAACTATCAGTCGGGTCAGACCAGACATCCGGAGACCAGATTCGATCCCGCCGACTATCATACGATGGCGGCCCTGTATTATGCGCGGGTCTTCAACGATTTGCCCACAGGCTCGGTGAAACTAAAGGAAAAATCGGACCTAATTCGCACCATTCAGCATCATTATAGCCGGGCGCTGGAAGAAGGTTCGCAGAACCCCGACCTGCAGAATTTGAAATCGATCCTGGAAAAAGCGGACAGCCTGGTATCGCGATAGTGTTGTCGGGCCTGGGCCGGCCTTTATTGGCCTGAGCGCTCGGTTACGATAGTAGTAAGTTGAGCCCGGCAAAATGCTGCCCGGCCACCTGGGTCTCTATCAATCGAGCATGGCCGCTTCAGTCAGTTTCAGGATTTCGCCTGTCAGTCCACTATCGTAGCAATCTGCGGAAGATCGCCCTGTACTTCCAGGGCCCCTATGTCCGAGTGACCTTCCAGAAGCAGCTTGTTTGTTTTTCTATCCCGTAGTTGAAAGCTGATGCGTGCCGTCATGGTTTCGCTTACACGCTCAATCATCGCTTTTTCGTAGGGCGCCATCAGTACCGCGCCGTGGGAACGGTGGCTTTCTATTTCCAGTCTGTATTTCTTATCTTCTACCGTCATCCATACCTGTTTGGGCGATACCTTTACTTCGCGGAGTTTCGCTCCGGTATAAGTAGCAAAGCGGATCAGCTTCCCATGAAAAAAGAGCGCCATAATGAATCCGGTGAAGCTTCCGGTGATGTATGGTATCTTTGCCGCGCTTGCAAAGAGCGATCCTTCCGTTTCAAAATGGTTGGACTGCATCCAGACATAGGCGGAAGGGAAGTTACGGCCCCAGTCCTTTTCAATGTAGCCCCGGCCTCCGGTCAGATCCACATTCTTGCCGTTAATGGACAGCGCCCCTTCCAGCTTATGATCCAGACTTACCAGGCCATGATAACACTCCATAAAGGGCGTATAGGCAAAGGGCCCCATGATGCCCGGACTGCTCAATGTCACAGGAAAGCGAACCGGATCGATATAGTTCAATTCGCCCTGTATCTGGAAATCCTTTCCCTTTAGATCCAGACTCAGTCCATGCAAACCGAATTGATTATGCGAGACGCTTGCTTTAAATATCTTCCGGGCTGCATTGAACTGCTCAAGGGGAAAGCGAATGTACTCATAACGCGCATTCATTCCGTCCAGAATCTGAATGAATGCATGCGAAGAGGCCTTTTCCGGCCCGATGAAGACGCCAGGGATGAGCGCCAGCCTGTGCTTTCGATCTTTTGATACGTGCTTGAGATACCAGCCTTCGAAATAGGCTCGACCACTCTTACCTTTTCGAAGCACATTAGTGCCCTGGAAGCTGTCGGGATGAAATAGATCGGACACATCTACTTCAAGCCTTGAAGGTAACCTTGAGTAAAGCGGGTTTTCTTTCGGCGGGGATATTCCAGGATTTACTTTCCAGGGAGTCCCGGTCCGGGAAATAGGATTACATGAGTCTGGACTTCAAACAACAGAATAGAGATCCGGGAAGCCTTGCGCGTACCGGCACTTTGAAGCTGGCCGGCGTAGAGGTGTCCACCCCCATGTTTATGCCCGTAGGAACCCAGGCGACGGTGAAGACTCTGGACTCCCAGGACCTGGAAGAGATGGGCTATGGACTGATCCTGGCCAACACCTATCATCTCTATCTCCGACCCGGGGAGATCATTCGTTCCTTTGGCGGCGTTAAGCCTTTCATGGACTGGAAAGGCGCATTACTTACCGATTCCGGCGGCTTCCAGGTGTTCAGTCTGGCCGCCATGCGTCGCTTTGTGCCCGGCGGCGTGGAATTCCAGAGTCATATCGACGGTAGCAAACATCTATTCACTCCGGAGAAGGTGCTGGATATCCAGGAGATGCTGGGCTCGGACATCATGATGGTTCTGGACGATTGTCCGCCAGGGGATGCAGAAGAAAAGCGTCTACAGGAATCCCTTGAACGCACCCATAGCTGGGCCAGGCAATCATTGGATTATCTGGAGAATGGGAAAGCACAGGGTCGGTTTGCGGGTCAGAATCTTTTCGGCATAGTCCAGGGCGGAATCCATGAGTCTCTTCGATCCGCATCCCTGGATCTGATTCAGGGGCTGCCATTCGCAGGCGTGGCCCTGGGCGGACTTTCTGTAGGGGAAAGCCGGGAAGACTTCTATAGAATACTTCATCATCTGGGACCGGCGCTGGATGATAAGCGGCCCCGTTACCTGATGGGCGTGGGCACAGTTCCGGACTTTCTGGAAGCGATCCGCTGCGGAGTAGATCTATTCGACTGCGTGTTACCCACCAGGAATGCCCGGCACGGAATTGCTTATACACGAGAGGGTAAACTTAATCTGAGAAATGCTATCCATGCGGAAAGTCAGATCCCGTTGGATGCCGAATGCCAATGCCGTGCTTGCAGTCGTTATAGTCGGGGCTACATCCGGCATCTACTCAGGGCGGGAGAAATCACAGCATTGCGTCTACTCACCCTTCATAATTTACAATTCTTCTTTGACTTCTTTGTGATGGCGCGCCAGGCTATCCAGAACGGCCAATATATGGCCTTTTACGAGGGCTGGAAAAAAATAGGATTTTGACTTTCATTTTTTATGTTGACAGCCACCTATCCTGGTTATCATCTCAGGAAAACAAAAATTAACGGGGTTTTTCAGGACAGTCAGTTATGGAAATTTCCAGAAGAGAAAGCGGCGATATAGTCATTCTGGATGTAAACGGGGAGATCGATCTCTACAATGCACCAGAGATTAAAGAGCTGATTAACAAGCTCATAGAAGAGAAAAAATACAATGTTGTAATCAATTTGGATCGCGTATCCTACATTGACTCGTCCGGAATTGGTGCGTTAATCTCCAGTCTATCCAACCTGAAGAAATATCAGGGCGGACTGAAGATTACTAACGTATCCGGGTCGGTGAGGAAGGTATTCGAGCTAACCAAGCTCACCTCCTTCTTTGAAATCTACGACTCTGAGGCGGATGCCCTGGCTGCATTCAAGTCTTGATATCCCGTTCGGGAAGATGGATCCCGTGATTTAGAGATGGCCGGCTCCCCGAAAGTCGGCCATTTTCTTTAAGACGGGACCTGCAACTATCTGGAGGAACAAATGGGAAACATACGAATTTTTCTGAAACCCGCATTGCTGGGTTCAATGGCGCTCTTTGTAATGCAATGCGCCAGCACAGCTCCTGTAAAAGAGCTGAGCGATGCCCGCCAGGAGATTGCTCTGGCGGAGCAAGAAGATGCGAAGAAGCATGCTTCTGATGAACTGGATGCTGCGGTTAGCAGCCTGAAAGAAGCCCACGATCAACTGGCCGCTGGCGAGAATGATACCGCCAAAGCAACAGCCCTGGCTGCGGATGCCACAGCTACTAAAGCGCGACTGGACTCTGTAGGCCCCTTTACTGCAGACATGCAGGAAAAAGCGGAAGAGCTGATTGCAAGCGCCGATGAGGCCTATGCCGAGAAGCTGGCCACTGATGATTTCGAGTCAGCTAAACTGCTAAAAGAAAAAGGCGACGACGAGCATGCAAAAGCTAAAGATGCAAGCTCCAGCGCCGCCGATCAGGGCGACGGAATGACCGCACTGGAATCCGGAAACATTCTCGATCAATACCGATCAGCGTACTTGAACTACCAACAATCGCAGGATGCGGCCGCCAAAGCGCGCGCAACCGCTCTGGCTCAAAAAGACCAGTTGCTTTCCAGCCTGTCCGGCGCCGAATCCATCCTGGAAAAGGCTCGCTCCTACGAAGCGGAAAAAACCGCTCCGGAAGAATACGCGGCTGCTCAGGAAGAAATTCAAAACGCTCGCGATCTAATCAATGACGACAAGTTAAAAGATGGCGCCATGTCCATCGAGAAATCCGAGGAACTGGCCCGGGCAGCCCTGGAAGCCGCCCTGCCTGCCTATGCGAAGAAGCTAAAAGCAGAGGCCGACCTGGCTGTTGGCAGCGCCGACAAAGAATTCGCCTCTTTCAAACGAAAAGGCAACCAGGCGGAAGTACAGAGCATTGGCGAGTTTCTACGCGCGGCCAAAGAGGCTCTCACTGAAGCCGGAACCAATCTGGAAGAAGAGAACTATGAAGAGTCCATCGCCGAGTCAAAAGAGGCTCTGAGACTGGCCTCCGTGGTAGCGGAAAAGACCGGAACGGCCCTGGCGGAACGCTCTACAGATAACGACTCCAGCGCGCAGAGCTCTGAAGGCTGGAAGACCTACACCGTTAAGAAGCGACGTCCGGCAGATACTCTATGGAGAATCTCCGGCTTGCGCGAAAACTACGGAAACCCATTCCTGTGGAAGCGAATCTATGACGCCAATAAGGATAAGATCAAGAATCCTAACCTGATCTATCCCGGTCAGATCTTCGACATCCCTCCGAAGACAGGTCCTGTCACAAAACCTGCAAAGGATGATGGCGTAGAAGATATGGATTCTGACGACTCCAGCGATATGGATCGCGAAAACGTAGAATAGATTCAATCAGAACCCCTGCAGCGTGAGCTGCTTCAAGAGGCCCTCTATCTGGAGGGCCTTTTTTTATTGATCCGGCTCTATGCTGTCCAGTCTGGATTTCCCGTCTTTTCCACCTCTACAGTCTTTCCGCAGTGTGCGTTGAATCCTGGAGGACCCGACCCAGATCCCGGTGTGGGCGCGCGAGAAATGCGCACGTGATCGAAAAAAGGGTCTTCGAACACCTATAATGTGCCTGTTAAATGTAACTTATGAAAGTTAGAAAGCGGCTCTCCGTCATAGCTTCTGTGGCACTCCTCGCGCTCCTGGCATTCCTGGCGCTCCTACTCAATGGACCGGGCTGTGCTTCACTGGCTTCGCTGTCAGATTACCGGCACGGGAAAATGCACTATTCCGGGACGGCGCTGGACCTTGCATTCATTGGTGATGGTCCGTGGGTCATGCTGCTATGGGCCTGGCCTTTCGTTTCTTATGCCTCGTAAATCTTTCGCTGAGTTGTGCAGTGGATACGGTTTTGCTTCCTGTGCATTTTGTAATAGATCTGGCCAATCCGTGATAGTCAGACGGGCTATTTTCCGGCAAAGCTGAACTCCGATAAGCCCCTGGACGTCCTATGAATGATCTATGCTGTGTTTGTCAACAATGCGTCAATTGTGGGCCGGTCCACCGGTCGTCTGGATCTCGAATACGCTGAAGCCCGGGCCTGGGGCGCTTGCTTTCGTTTCCTCCCGTCACTTCAGGTTTGTTTCGCTGAGCTTCTGTGCTCTGATCTTTGCTGCCAATTGCTATACTCTCCGAACGGAAACGAAATTCAAACCTGGAAAAGAGCGCGTCCTGGAAGACCGCTATGACGAGCATTTCTTTCGAAACAGCTACAAGGTCCGGCATCAGCTTTCCCATGGGTTCCAGTTTGATATAGAAGCCTGGCGAATCACTCGTAAGATCAAAACTCAATTGGTGGAGAAGCGCGGCACTGCCAGCCGAGATCTGAGTCAAGACCGGGACGGCTCCTATCAGGTTCACTCTCATTTCTTTTTCTCCTGGAATCGAAGCCGAGTAGAAAGTGTAGAACAATACCTTTTACTGAATACCTTGTTCGCAATTCCTTCCCTGGGCCTGTCATTGGTAGCCATGACTCTGGATTTAGGCACTTTGCCTTTCCGGACCCTGGATTACGAATACCGCGACGTCACCGAAGAAAAGGTCTGGCAGCGCTACATTAGAAAACCCGTGCAGGTGACCGGTACCCTGGATTGCGATGGGCTGGACATTGAAATTGTGAAAAACCATGGTAAGGCGGCCATAGCGGCTCAAAGGAATGCCCCCTGGAAGTCTTTTCGCATCTGTACCTTGCCCGGGATGGACCAGGAGTATTTCTGGGATCTATCGGAAACCGATCCGCGTAGCCGACCGGAAGCGGGTTGGTTGGTGGACATCGCCCTGGACCGACAGCCGGCGATTCGTCAGGAGTTGAAGGAAACCCTCTTGCAAGGCCTGCAACATCTGGAGCGGAGCAGAACTTACGACCTGCATCCGCATAGTCGCACCAGGTTCTGTGCTATGGCAAGAGCATCGATTTACTTTCTGGAAGATGAGTCTCTGCGGAGTTCGCTGGAGTCCCGTCTGGCTGCTCTGTGCGATAAATGGCCCACAGGCAAGAAGTCCGTATATGAGTATGGCGCGCCGTTGCGCGAAATGCTCCGGGAATTGGAGACCACAACTATTTCGCAAGCTGCTCGTAGGGGCAATATTCCGGACCGCATTGTTCTCGTTCAAAGAGCTCAACTCCCGGACCCGAAATCCAATATCGCTCACGGAAGCTGCAGTTCCCTATTACAGGAATCCAGCGACTGTGGCCGAGAGTCAGAAACACCTTATCGCATCTCCGGTCACACTTCTTACCTGGAGTCCTTCAAAGCTGACTCTGGAGCCCCGGTCCATGCCAGGATGGTAAAAGAATGAAGCGCTTCGATCCAACGGTCAAAGTTCGCCGAATCCGGCAGGGATTCCTTCTGTTGCTGATTCTCCTGTGCTGCTTCGTTTTCTGTTCCGGCCCCCCGAATCGCTATGAATATAGAGGCGATTTCCCGTATCTCTTTGTAGGGCTGTCCTGTCAGCCGAGCATGTATGAGGATTCGTATGCGATTTGTCCTGAAGGGAAACCGGATAACATCGTATATAGCGGTTGGATCATCCACAGTCAGGAAAACCATGACGGTATGTGCGGAATGCTGGATCGCGCGGATTTTGGTATGCAAATGGCAATGGATACTTTTATCAATCCGGGTCTGGATCATTACACCTTCTATGATGCCGCCGAATGCGTTCTGGCCGAGAGCGAGTCTTCATTAATGTATTGTGAGCAAAAAGGCAAAGCCTGTGGCTGTCAGTATTCCTTTCGCTTCAAAAGCGGCGATATCATTGGAAGTACAGTACAACGCTGTATGGAGCAAAACCCAGGAACGTATATGTAATGGCCTTTGCTCATTTCGTAAAACCGCCGAGAACAAACGCCGTTAGATTGGACACTCCGTCAGGTTCGGCTCCCCTCTAGTCGCTCGCTTCAAAATCGTAACAATCGTTAAATTTAAAAAATCCTCTTGAATCTCCTGCCAGAATCTGTTCAAATCAAAAAGGAACAGTGCGTTGCGTCTGCCCAGGGATGCGACGTTATAAATCCCTCCGGCCGAGCGCAGGGTGGGCTAACGTTGTAAATCCAGGATGGTAAGGTCTTCTGGCGCATTTACCACGGGAAGCTAAAGGTTGTCTACACTCAGGCCAAAGCAGCTGGCAACAGCGCTATCCGTCGCTAAAGGAGTACCTCTATGAAAAAAGCATTCATTGATCTATTGGAGCGAACGGAGTTTTCCCTTCCGTATCGAGTAATCTTTGAGGACGGGTCCACATATGAAAACAATGTCAAGAACACGGTCCTGGACGGCCCCAGCAATTTTCACAGGAACACAAGGCACAGCGGACCGGTTTTCACGCTGCACTTCAAGGCCCCGGGGGCGCTAGAAGACGTATTGCGCCGAGGAAGTATGGGATTCGGCGAATCCTACATGGATGGCGACATAGACGTGCATGGGGACCTGCAAGAGTTACAGCATTTGAGTACTTACCTGGGAGTTGGCGGCCTCCAGCCCAGCCCTCTGGAAGTAATCAAATTCTTCTGGCGGCTAATCCAGACCCATCCGACACGAAAGCGCGCTCGAAAGAATATCTCGCATCATTATGACCTGGGAAACGATTTCTACAGTCTCTGGTTGGACGAGCAAATGCAGTACACCTGCGCCTATTTTCAGCATCCATCGGACAGTTTGGAGAAGGCTCAGAAGGCGAAGCTGGACCTGGTGTGCCGTAAGCTTCGGCTGCAGCCAGGCGATACGGTAGTGGAGGCCGGCTGCGGCTGGGGCGGTCTGGGGCTACACATGGCGCGGTATTACGGCGCTCGCGTTCGTTCCTTCAATATTTCGAAAGAGCAAGTGCAATATGCCCGCGCAAGAGCCCGGGAGGCCGCAATTCCCGAAAGTCAGCTTGAGTATGTCGAAGAAGATTACCGGGCCATCGGAGATGAAAAGCGCCGGTACGACAAGTTTGTATCCATCGGGATGCTGGAGCATGTAGGGCTTAAGAATTACCGTCGATTCTACGACATGATCTATCGCGCACTTCCGGACAAGGGGATGGCGCTGGTTCACAGCATTGGAAGAGTGTGGAGTCAGGCAACCGATCCCTGGCTGGAGAATTACATTTTCCCCGGAGGAAGAATCCCTTCCCATGCAGAGATGATCGGTCCGGTGGAAAAGAAAGACCGACCATTCTTTGTGGCCGATATGGAAAACCTCCGGTATCACTATGCCCTGACGCTGGACCACTGGTACCGGCGCTTCCAGAAACATGAAGACTGGATTCGAAATCAATACGGCGAGTCATTTGTGCGTATGTTCAAGTTGTACCTCAGAGGATCGGCGGCCGCCTTTCGATATGGTGGTATTACGTTGATCCAAATACTTCTTCACAAAGGCTACATCAACGACGCTCCCCTGACACGGCATCATTACCTGGGCCTGGAATCTCCCTGGTCCGGTCAGCCTCTGGCCACGGTGCGGAAATCGCGATCGAGCAAAGTGTCCGGAAACCGCGGAGAAAAGGTAAGGGCCAAAAGCAAGACAACCAGCAAGGGCAGGAGGTAGCAAAATGATTGAAACAGATGTCCTGATAGTGGGGGCAGGTCCGGGCGGGTCCAGCTGCGCTCATGAGCTGCGAAAGCACGGTATGGAGGTCATAATCCTCGACAAGGAAAGCTTTCCCCGAACCAAGCTATGCGCTGGCTGGATCACGCCGGGGGTTCTGGAAAGCCTGAAAATCCAACCGGATGATTACCCGGAAGGAATGGTCACTTTCAATGAAATATACGCTGAGTATTTCACTTTGAAAGGGAAGCGACCGCTTACGTTCCGGACCACCCAGTATTCCATCCGTCGCTACGAGTTGGATAATTGGTTACTGAAGCGTTCGGGGGCGGAGTTTCAGGTGCATCCTGCGAAAGCCATTCGAAAAGAGGGGAATCGGTATATCGTGGACGAAACGTTCAGCGCCCGCTACCTGGTCGGGGCCGGTGGAACTCACTGTCCGGTTTTTCGACACATCTTTGCCGATTTGAATCCAAGGAGCGCTTCCTACCAGGTGGGCGCCCTGGAGCAGGAGTTTCCCTATCAGTGGCAGGACGATCGCTGCATACTCTGGTTTGGCGAGCACGGTCTGCCTGGCTATTCCTGGTACGTTCCCAAACAAGGCGGCTATCTGAATGTGGGCATTGGCGGCTTTTCGGAGCATATGAAGCATTCCAGGGTTACGCTTCGACAGCACTGGGATTTGCTCACCAGAAAGCTAGAGGATCTCGGGCTCGTGAACGGACATAGCTGGAAGCCCAAAGGGCACACCTATTTTGTTCGGCAACGGGCCAGGGTGACTCAGAAGGATAACGCATTTATAGTCGGGGATGCGGCGGGATTGGCCACCTGCGACCTGGCCGAAGGAATCGGACCGGCCATCGAAAGCGGTATTCGCACGGCCCGGACTATCGTGAACGGAGGCCAGGTGGACTTATCCGATATCGGCAGGTATTCGGCGCTGGGAAGCGGCTGGAAGGCGAATCTGTTTTCGGCAGTGTTGGACCGTAAAGGCACTTTCTTTCGCGACAAGATCTATGGCCGCAACTTTCGCAAGAAGGAAGATCTCTACCTTCAGTCCTCCGGCGCTTGATCTTCGAGGAGAGGAAAGGCCCTGGTTATTCCGCCTTTCCGGCCGTTTGGCCCGATTGCAGGCGGCACAACAGGGATGTCAGGTCTTGCTCAATCACCGGCTGAAGGTCGGCCAGGGCAACGTCGTAGTCTATTTCATAGGACACCATGCCCCAGCGGGGATTGTGAAAGCCGTAGAAAATCTGGAAGGGAATCATGAGCCAGCTCAGGTACTTCACTCGATGGAAGCGGTATCGGTGGCCGCCAATTTTGTTTCCGTCCTGTAGAACGTCGATTTCGAAGAATTCCTCCGTCTCCGAAGAGTAGGGAAAAACATAAAGGGTGAGGCAGCCGAGAAAGGCGGAAAGCTCCGAACCCTGCGACCGGAATCTATCCGCCCCGGAATCAATTCGTTTTAGCGTAATGCGAACCGTGTTAGGGGCATCCTGCTGGCTCTCCAAATATGGATGAGTCTTGATATGTGACTGCAACATGGCCGCGATGGCATCCATGGTTTTCACTTCAATATCGGAATTGTCAAAAGTGCCTCGATGCATGATCTGGAAGTTTGGCGATTCGTCCATCTGCACATCTATCCTGGCCGGAACGCGCGAAGACAGGGAGCACTGCACCGGCGATGGCTCATGATTTCCCGGTTGCGCGGTAACGCCAATACAATGCGAGCCGAAGGCCAGGGCCATGGATAAGGACAGAGCCGGACCAATAAAGAATCGTATGTATTGACCGAGCTGGCGCCCGGGGCAAGGCTTTCGGTTTGCACTGCGATGCAATCGGGCGGTTCTGCGAAAACGATTATACTTCAAAAAATTAGATAGAATATCCATTAAATATTAATTCAATAGAGTGGCCGCCGAATTTCACGCAAAATTTTCAGGCCAGCTCGATTTTCCTTAAAGGAAGGCCCCGGGGGCCTTCTGCGGCCATTTTTCTCCATCGGGTCCGCCTCGAAATTCATTGCATCTTTTGGAAGGCCTGGATAATCTATGTCCATGTACCTGCCGAATTTCGGACAGAAGCCAGGTTCCCGCGTTTGGGGAGCGTTCTGTATCCCGCTGGTCTTATTGATTCTTGTGTTCACAGGGGGAATCTCCGCCGAGCCTCCATCCAGTTCCGGAACAGATGAGTCGGCGAATTCGCAAGAAGACCCTTCCCGCGAAGAACAACAATCATCGGAAAACGAGGACCCAAACCGGGAAGGCCCGAAATCCCAGAATCCGTCCGACTCTGGCGAAGGCTCCGATGAGGTAATTATGGTGCCGGGGGACGATCCGGAGATGAACGCCGCCATCCAGGAGGCCCGGGATACCCTTCCCGAGTTCTGGACGAAGTTTGCCAACCCGGAACCAGGCGAAGACTCTTTCATGATAAAGGTCATGATTTCCGATTCGAAGGGAATTGAACACTTCTGGTGCGGCCGCCTCAAAAAGGAAGGGGAGTCGATTCAATGCACTATCGCCAACGAGCCCCAGACCGTAGAATCGGTTGAGTTCGGGCAGTTGATTGAACCGGATCCAGCGGACATCTCCGATTGGATGTATCGCAAAAACGGATACATTTACGGGAATCGCACAATGCGGGTTCTGATAAAGCGAATGCCCAAAGAAAAAGCCGACTACTATCGGTCCATGCTGGCGGATCCCTGATTCGTCTGTCAGTCTTCCTTGCGCATCAACTCTGGATCACGGACACGGAGCGGCCATCATCCCCGGTATGAGGGATCAGTTTCAGATATAGCTTCACATATTGAGGATTCCACCGGAGCAGTCCACTCCGCCGGGATAAGGGCCCAGAAAGCACATTTTAAACCACGGATTCACTCGAGCCATTTCATTGAGAAACTCTACACTGTGTAGCTTAGCGTATTCGGCCGCCAGGCGATGATACGTGATTCCGGGGCTTCCCGGAACGACGGTGATGCCTCTGAATTGCTGTTCGCTGTCTTTGTTCATGCAACCGTGGGTGGCGCCGTGGATTCGGAGTCCCCAATCCTCGACCGGAAAGAGATAGCAGTCCCTTTGCACTGCAGGCGGGCTGACAAACTCCGGGTATAGACCGGTCTGAAGGTTTGCCGGAGCGGGTAACCAGGTAAATGCCTCCACCGGAGCCAAAAACATTGAGAACTGCGCATTTTCTACCCAGTTTGAATGCGCATAGAAGTCTTGAATCAGATGCAATGCCATTCCCATGTTTCGCATACTGCTGGTAAGTTCCACGGCATGTACCGCCTGAAACTTCAGTTCCGCCAGGCGAAAGGAGCAATCCGCCAGGCGATCGTTGTCGCAGTGCAGTGTATAGTCCTTCGCGTAGCCCCCGGAATCGCTTATTACGGAAAATTGGCGAATCATATCGCCGCAGAAAGGGTTTATGGAAATATTCCTATCGGCTGCAAAATCCTTAAGAGCCTTGCGTGTGATGGAAAAATGAGTCTCCGGACCGGCGCCAGCAAAGGCGTCCAGGCGAAGGCCCGGCAAAGTCAGGAAGCCTGCCAGCGCCAGAAGGGCGCCATACCGGGAAAACTTGTGAATAGGGACCATTGACTGCCCGACCTTTATGCCAGCGATTTCGGTAGCTTTAGAAGTACCAACCTCTATTCGCTCCCGGCAATACTCGGGTTACTTCCGCCATCGCATCCGAAAAGGGCAGCGCAACTGACCGGAATCTCAATGCAGAGAAAAAATCCCCGCATTTCAATGGACCGTCGAGCCGGCTCAGAGCATGGGCCAGATTACCTGGAAGAAGACGATCAGTATTACGGTGACGAGAATAGAAAATAGAAAGGCAAGGCCCAGGGCTTTTCCGGTGGAGGGACTACCTGTTTTCGCTCCCAGAGCTCCCGCAGCACCGGAAATCAATCCAAAGGCGCCCGCCACCAGGGCTGATTCAGAGAAATTGGTGAAGAAGCCGGTGGACAAAGCAAATCCTAGAACACCCAGCGAAGCAAACACAACAGCAATAATTCGGGGACCTTTTTCCATAATAAACCTCCCATGGACTCTCAGGGTCCCAGGATTCTAGCACAATGGAGTTTGAACTTCAAGGGATTTCCGGAATGTGTAAGACATCAATCCTTCGAAGTGGTATTCCGGGATTCGCAGGTACGATCCTGCTTCCCTGGCTCAGTGGCGATCTGCTCGCCGTTTGGAACCGGGGCAACTGCCCGGCGGTGGGGCGGCTATGAATCAGGCTGGTAAAGTAGAGCTTTGAGCTCCCATCCGGAATTGGAGCTGCTCGGAATCGCTATCCAGTGGCTGCCTGTCAAAAACCGTGCGGGTTGCGAAGTGGACGAGAGTAAGTGGGGCTGCTCCGGCCCACTCCGGCCGAGGATTAACTCAGGACAAAGGTGGCTACCAGGCTTTTTACGATTACCAGAATGCCGAATACAGCTTCCAGCACCGCGCCGATTTGTACAGGCCGGACCAGCGTAGCGAAACCCACCACTGCAACATGGACAGCCAGCACACTCATGGCAAGACCTGCCAGCAACGAAGCCGTGAGATAAGCCGGGTGGTCGAAACCGTAGAGAACAAAGAAGATGAAGGGAAGAAGCCCGCAGAATGTCATGAAGGCTCCCTGGGCTACCCAGGCCATGATGACCACCCGGGCTTCCTTTTCATCCGGGTTGCCCAGCATCGCCACGGCTCCACCGACAATCAGCTGATGAAAGAGTCCCCAACAGGCCAGCAGAATTCCGCTGCCGATTACCATGTAGTTCAGTACTGTAAGCATTTCTCTAATCGACGTACATCGGGGTTGGAAGTCCGGAACAGTGCATCCGACAATGAGTGTCGGCGCGCCGCGTGACCGGAACCGAGGTTTCCAGAAATCCGAACTCCAAGACAATCAAACGACCACCGGCTCTGTTGGGAAAGCAAAAAGCGCATCGGCGCGGCCGAAAGGGCCAAATCCGCAGTCATTCCACCAACTTGACCCCGACGCTATCGCGGCTGGCCGTTGGTGTACTGAATCAAACCGTCGATAGTTTGAAATACTTCCCGGTATTGATCCATTTCTTCTTCGGGGGCGGTGTAGTAGATGGCATGGATTCTTCGGTCCCGGAACCTGAGTTGGCCGATCTTGATATAGCGCACCGTACCTTCAATGTAGCTACCTTCAAAAGTGAAGGAGCGGGAGTCCGCATCCTTATCCCGATTAGCATACTTCCATCCGGGGTAATTCAATCGCATGGCATCATCCCAGCCGCTGGCGTAGAGATCCCTGGAGCGTTGATCTCTGGGCTCCGTATCCAGACCCCGGTATTCCAGAACGGCCAGGGGCTCTGAACCCTCCCTGTACACGGCTACAAACTGAAAATATCTATCCCGACTGAGGCTTACATCCCATCGTCCCGGAATGCGAAAGGTTATTCCGTAGTCGGTGAGCGCTACCGAGCGTAGTTCGTCATTATAGTCAAAAAGGGAGCCGGACCGGCAGGAAATACCAGTCAGAGGCAACAGAAGTAGAATTGCCAGCTTCTGAAGATGTAGCCGGACCGATTGCAATCTCAGTTCTCCATCCGGGTGAGCACTTCGTAGCCATCATCGGTTACCAGCACGGTGTGTTCGAACTGAGCGGAAAGACGGCCGTCTACGGTTGTGACGGTCCAGCCATCCTCTTTGCTGAAATTCACTTTCCAGGTGCCCTGGTTTACCATGGGCTCCACGGTGAAGGTCATGCCCGGCTGCATTCGCTGACGCACCTGGTTTTGTTTGTAATGCGGCACCGGAGGGTCCTCATGGAAGTTGCGGCCAATTCCGTGTCCGGTAAGATCTCTTACTATTCCGTAGCCCCGGGGGGTCAGGAATGCGTCGATGGCTTCCCCTATGTCGCAGATGCGATTATCGGGCTTCACAGTGCGAATGCCTACCCACATAGCCTCCTCTGTATCCTGGATTAGCTTTTCCGCATCTTCCGAGATAGCTCCGACGGCGAACATACGGGATGTGTCGCCATGGAAGTCATGGTAGATCACAGTGACATCGATGTTCATTATGTCGCCATCTTTCAGGACATCCTTTGCGCTGGGAATGCCATGACATACAACATCATTTACCGAAGTGCAAATACTCTTCGGAAAACCCTTGTAATTGAGCGGCGCGCTAATGGCCCCTTTTTTGCGCGTGTAAGACTCGGCGAAGTCATTTAGCTCCAGGGTGGATACCCCTGGCTTCACGCGCAGACCTGTTTCATGGAGCACTTCGGCTGCCAGCTTGCCGGCATCGCGCATTTTCTGGATTTCTTTACTGTTCTTAATATGAATCATCACTTGCTTCGGGAAAAATTTCAGACTGTTCCTCGAAAAAAAAGATATACAGCGAGGGCCAGCTACGCTTTTTATTTAACACGAAGTCCGGTAGGCTTTCAAGTTGCATTTTTCATCCGGGCATCAGACGTCTCGCATAATTTCATTCTGCGAGCATTTTTCTGGAATGAACGACCATTCACATAGCGAAATAGACCGCAGTGATTCCTCGGATACCGCCGACCCTTTATCGGCGGGCCTTCGTCGTACTGTCCTATTACACAATCCTGACGCGCTTCCGCGTCGCCACCCCAACGCCAAACAGGCACGCATGCATTTCTCGGTTCGGTTAGCCGGCCAGGAGGTTTTCTAAAACATCAGCCCATGGGCAATACTACCCTAGATTTTCTCATCATTCTAGTTTTGATTCTTATCAACGGATTCTTTGCCGCCGCAGAGATCGCCTTAATCTCAATTCGCAAAGGCCGAGTGAAAGCCCTGATCGAAGAGGGCAACGTCAGGGCGAAGATCATTTCCCGGCTCCAGGGCGATCCGGATCGGCTATTTGCCACTGTTCAGGTGGGTGTGACACTGGTAGGGGCCATTGTCGGTGTATTTGGCGGTTCCAGTTTTAAGGAAAAGCTGGAGCCGCTAATCAATCGAATCCCTTACGAATTCGTACAGAATTTTTCGGAACAGATCTCTTTTGTAATCGTGGTGATGGCCATCACCTATTTGAGCCTGGTGGTTGGCGAACTGGTTCCCAAATCCCTGGCTCTGAACTATTCCGAGCGCGTGGCCATGCTGGTAGCATATCCGCTGCAAGCATTCAACCGTGTGGTGTACTGGTTCACTCGTTTTCTAACCTTTTCCAGTAACTTGCTTCTGCGTCCCTTTAAGGATCGAACAAGCTTCTCTGAAACGCGGCTTCTGGCGGAAGAGATCAAGCATTTGCTGGAAGAAGGGGTTAGGCACGGAACGATTGCTCACTCCGAACACGAAATCATCGAAAACGTTCTGGAAATCAACGACACAGCCGCCCGGGAAGTGATGGTTCCCCGAGTAGACATAAAGGCCATAAGCGTGGATGCGGCGGAAGACGAAGTGCGCAAAGCGGTGGATTCCCTCTATAGTCGGCTACCGGTTTTTGGCGAAGGTCTGGACAATATCATCGGAATCCTGCACATGAAAGATCTGATGCGCTGCCTGGCGCGTCAGGAAGCCTACCAGCTGTCCAGGCTGGCGCGGCCGGCCTACTTTGTTCCGGAGAGTATGAAGATTGGAAAGATTCTCCAGGAAATGCAAAAACGAAAGACCCATATGGCCATTGTTGTGGATGAATACGGCGGTACCGCCGGCCTGCTGACAATGGAGGACATTCTGGAAGAGATTGTGGGAGAGATCCAGGATGTGACGGAGATTCCCGATGAAGACGAGTTTATGCCACTTCCCGACGGAAGTTATCTGGTGAGTGGCTCCTGCGGGATTTCCGACTTCAACGAATTTATGCAGGAAGGCCTCCCGGAAGCGGACTCCTATACCAGCGTAGCGGGGTTTGTGATCGAACAGATTGGCCGATTTCCGGAGGTGGGCGAAAAAATCGTTTCCGGGAACCTTTCCTTTGAGCTGGTTAAAAGAGTACGACAGAAGATGGTGCAGTTTCGGGTTCGTAGGCTGGAGCCACTGCCGGAAGAATAAACCGGAAGGCCAGAAGGATAACGATCTCCCTTCGATTTCCTTTCCCTTTGTCCCGGCATCGCCGGGCGGGTTTCTGCTGATGACGCTGGCCAGACGTCCATGCCCGGGGGGATCCGGGTCACCGGGAAGCGGATCGCTTCCATGGTCGCCGTTTTTTCTTGTCCCCAACCTGCCTCGCCGAAATCTGGTTCGTAACTCTGAATGAAGGTGTGATCCATGTCTGAACCTCAAATCACCATTGGCCTGACAGAAGACCAGGCCATGCTACGCGACCTGGTGCGCGATGTTGTTAAGAATGAAGTAGTTCCCGTTCGTATGGAACTGGATGAGAAGAACGAGTATCCCCATAAGGTACTGGAAAAGTTCAAGGAAGCTGGTCTGTTCCAGGCCATGTATGAAGAAGAATTCGGCGGTATGGGAATGGGAATGATGGGAAACATCATCCTGGCCGAAGAAGTGGCTCGAGGATGTCTGGGCGTAGGCACAGCTTTCCTGGCTACCAAACTGGGATCCCTGCCAATTGAAGTAGGCGCTACCGACGAGCAGAAGCAAAAGTATCTGCCCAAGCTGGCCTCCGGCGAGCTCATCGCGGCCTTTGGTCTAACCGAGCCGGGCGCGGGTTCCGATGTTCCTGCCTTGAGCACTACTGCCGTTAAAAAAGGCGACAAGTTCATTCTGAACGGAACCAAGCAATGGATTTCCGGCGCCGGACAGGCGGATGTTTACACCGTATTTGCACTTACCGATAAGAACCGCGGCCCTCGTGGAATCAGCTGCTTTATCGTAGAAAAGGACACTCCGGGATTCTCCTTCGGAAAGAAGGAAGACAAGCTCGGTATTCGATGTTCTGAAACCCGTCAGCTGATCTTCGAAGACTGCGAAGTTCCTGCAGAGAACATTGTCGGCGGTCGCGAAAACAACGGCTTTTTGCATGCGCTCAAGACCTTGAACCTGTCACGACCCGCTGTGGCGGCCAGTGCCGTAGGATGCGCGCAGGGCGCTTACGAAGCCGCCATTCAGTACGCTCGCGAAAGGGAACAGTTTGGAGTAAAGATTGCCACTTTTCAGGCGATCCAGCATATGCTGGCTGAGATGGCCATGAACATTGAGGCTTCCCGCCTGCTGACCTACAAAGCCGCGCAACTGGCTCAGATGGGTCACAAGGATACGGCGAAGTTCTCGGCCATGGCAAAATGCTACGCGGCTGACACTGCCATGCGAGTGGCCACCGATGGCGTTCAGATCCACGGCGGTTACGGTTACGTTAAAGAATACCCCGCAGAGAAGTTTTTCCGGGATGCAAAGATTCTTCAGATCTATGAAGGACCCAGCCAGATCCAGAAAAACGAAATCGCAGCCGGTCTCGTAAAAGAAGCTGCCTCTCGCCGATAAATATATCGTCTGGAATCGCAATCAGGTTCCATTCGATAATCATCTTTAGGATGATCCGAAGCCCGCCGCCTGGCGGGCTTTTTTTCGTCTCTGCGATAGTCCGATGCCCGCTGTGGTCTGGCGACGCGTCGAGTGCATTTCCACAGCGTTTAAGTCTTTAATAAAGCCTTCGCTGCGCGGTGATGGCCACGCAGGGCTACGGCTGGCTACGCGTGGCAACGCACTGCGTCGAACCAGGCTCTATTTTAGCAGGCCCGGACGCTCTTTGGCTTGCTTTGCCGGCCAGTCTAAAAAGAACTCAACTCCGAATCCTGCCGCTAACTTTTATTTGTAAGTGTTAATAATTCGGCAGTTCCCTGGACGCTGGAATGGCAGGGATCGCAAGTTTAGATTGGACGAAGGCAGCCGGGTATGGCCGGATCAGCCTTGTAGTATATCGCGCCACCACCGGGAGGAGGGGAGCTTTTCGAATACTTTCAACTCCCGCTGTCCCACCGGATGGCGAATTTCAAGCCGGTAGGACCAGAGTCCCAGTCGGAAGTCCGCAAGTCCCTGGTCTGCGTATTTGGCCTCGCCTGCCAGAGGGAGGCCGCGACTGGCCAGTTGATACCGAATCTGATGAAAACGCCCCGTAAGGAGTTCTACTTCCAGAGCGGTATGCTTGCTTCCGCTCAAGTCTCCAAGAACAGAAAATAGTAATCGCGCCTCTTTCGCATCCGGATGGTCGGCTTCGCAGGCAACAGCCATTCGGGAACGTTCATCCTTTCGGTACCTGTCGCTGAGTTCGCCGCTTTTGCCCGGCAGAATAGCAAGCGTTTCATCCAGAGAGCGGTTCACAACGGCAATATACTTCTTGGTTACCCTTGATTTCTGAAAATCCTCGGATAGGCGGGCCGCCGCCTTGGAGGTCAGGGCCAGGACCATAATTCCTCCGGTGGCTCGATCCAATCGATGTACAAGACCAACAAAAACGTTCCTGGGTTTGTTCCGACTCTCCTTGATGTAGCGCTTCAATATCGATAGAACATCCGGATCGCCGGAGGCATCTTCCTGGCTCAATATTCCCGGCGGTTTAACGACAACCAGAAGATGGTTATCCTCATAGAGTATTTCCAGGCCTTCGGGTTTCCTGTGAGAGGTCCGTACCATCTTACCTGTCGATTGCAAAATCCACGCGAAACTGTCTTTCGGCCGTAACTTCAGGCCATTGCCAGGCGCGAATGCTCTGCAACACCTGATTGTCCAGGATATCATAGCCCGAGCTACTTAGCAAATCCAGCTTTGCTAGCTTCCCCTCTTGCAGTGCAATGAAAACGATAACCGTGCCCTGGATGCCCTGGCTGGCAGCCAGAGCCGGATAAGGGATAGTCTGTTTGAGCTGGCCCAGGCTCTTCGTAAGCAGGCCCGGGTTACTACCGCCGCCGTCGTTCGCATTCCGGGAAGATCCCTGTCTATTCTCCTGGGCTCTGGACTGCCGGTCGTTTCCCGTAGCGCTGGATTCAAACGAAACGGAAAACCCTTTGCTGGCATGTATCAACGGAGCGGTGGTGGAAAGCGGTTGCGAAGTAAAGAACAGGACAGCGAAGGCCAGAGCATGAAGAAACACGCTTAGAATCAAGTAGGGAAAATAGCTGTCTGAGAGTCTGAACGCTTGCACTACTTGTGTCTCACTACTCCCTGGTGGCCCATGCGGGCAGGGCGAGATCCTGTGGAGCCTCGGAGAGCCTTGGCTATAGGCCTGCCCAGGCCTGAGCAACGTGCTCTAATCCAGATAAAACGTGTATCCCAGCCTCGCGAATCGATTATGCCCGCGAATCAGATTGGCCGATTGAAAGGCCCCGATCGATCGAGTCAGTACCATAACCGCGGCCACCTGACCGCCATTTTTGGATAGATCAAAGGGCTCCTGAAACCAATCACGACCTGCGGCCCAGATCAGCAGCGAATCCACCAGGAAGTACATGATGCCTCTAAAGTACGTTTGACCGGTGGTCAGCCGGGGCGAGTCCCAGGAGGCATACATGACGCCGGCCCAGGGCGCCAGGAGGTTCAGCCCCTGGGCGTAAAAATGCGATTTCTCCGTGAGCTGAATGGCTTCCGGCTGAAACTCCGGTCGAGGAACTTCGATAAAGCCTTTGAGCTCAAGGATTCGCGTGATGCTTTTCACGTCGCCTGAATCCCCTTCAATGCGAATCATGGCGTTTCGATTTTCCAGGGATACGGTCCCGGTATAGATGCTATAGTTGAACGGAGAGAGAAAGTTGGATGACCAGGCTTTGCTGAAGCCCAGGGTTTCCTCTTCTTCTTCGTAGCCATCTTTCTGGAATTCGTCTATGATTCCCGGTAGCCTGGCTTCGGCCTGTTCCAGCTCCAACGGGGTTTCGTACACTCCAAAGGAATCCGCCATCAGGGCTGCCGGCGCCATAAGCAGCAAAAAAACCAGGATCTTCATTCCAGAAATCAGGCGCCTGGTAGTAGTATTAAAAGGGGCTTCCATGGATTGAAATTGCATAGGCTCCGCCGATCAGTGCAGCATTGTAAACGGCATGGCTCAGAATGGCTGCCAGGGCATTCCATCTGATAAATACCAGTCCAAATGCCAGTGCAGGGATTAGTAGAACAGGAGCAATGAAATAATCATGGGAAAGCAGGAAGCATGCGGCGCTAAAGAGCAGAGCAAGAAGCTGGCTACGCGGGCCGGCGCCGGAGTGCGCAAGAGACAGGGTCAGATAGCCCTGTAGGAGGAGCCGGTAGTAGGCTTCTTCCACCGTCGGGGTGACCAGGGTTATGGCCAGAATTTCCGATAACCCGGGCAAACCTGGATTGGATGAATCGGGCCAGAACCTGGAGATTAGAATCACCCACAGGCTGCATGCCAATCCCACCAGTGCCCCCATCATGAGCGCTCGCGCCCGACCGAGGCTGCCGGACACGGGCCCTGCGCTGCGGCCCTCTGATCCCCTTCCGGCGGCCGGTAGCAGAAACCTTCCCGGACGTTTCCAGTCATCACCCAGAATGGAGCAATAGAGCACGTAGAACAGCGGCAATAGCAAAAGACCGGAAACAGGGCTGCTCCAGTGCGGCGAGACTCCGATGCCGGAAAGAAAGGAATTAACCTCTTCGAATAGCAGCCGATACAGAAGGTGAGCTGTTCCGGCCATCAAAAAGGCCATGAGCGGCTTCGGATACCTACTGGACCATGAATGGAAAAACGGCATTTCTCTGTTTCCTACTGGCCTTTTCTGTGTCCACTGTTGATGCAAGAAAGCAGCCGGAGAAGCGATGGATCTCTTCCCTGGATAACGGAAATGATCAGCTTCAAGGCCTTCGACAGCAGATCCGGGACAACCTCAGATCCTCTTTTCGGGAGGAGCGATTACAGGTTCCCCTTAAGATCTATCTGTACCGCCTTAAAGCGAACGAGAACTTCTTTACCGTGGTGACCCGCACAGGCCAGGATCCGGATACCCTGGCTTCGTTGAACGGACTGGCCCATCCCAACTCCGTGGGGCCGGGGGATGTGCTTCTGGTTCCCAACGCCCGGGGAGTGTTTCGCCGAAATGGTTCCATCCAGGAAGTGGCGCAACTGCGACAATCCGCCAGCGATGGAAAGCACAGCGACTTCGATATCTTGAAGGGCTTTCGTTTCTATCCCGGAAAACGATTCGAGCCGGAAGAAAGGTTCTATTTCAGAGGTCAGGTTTTTGCCCATCCGTTGCCCGGTGCCGTGCTTTCCAGCGGCTACGGAAACCGCAAAGATCCAATAAGCAATCGTAAGTCTTTTCATGGAGGCATCGATCTGGCCGCGAAAGTAGGCACTCCCGTACTGGCCAGCGCTCCAGGAAAAGTGATCCATGCCGGTCCTGCAGGAGGCTACGGCAATCTGGTAATCCTGGAGCACAGATACGATTACACCACCTACTACGGGCATCTATCGAAGATCAATGTGAAGAAAGGGGATACGATAATCCAGGGACAAAAGATCGGCGAAGTGGGAAAAACCGGTCGCGTTACCGGTCCCCATCTTCATTTCGAAATACGCAAAGACGGCAAACATACGTCGCCCGCCAGGTTCTTTCATCCCTGAGGTTTGAAACCAGTTCTAATTCGAGTCAGTCAAAGACGGTTCAAAAGATCTGCGGTTCGTTCTACATCTTCCACCGTGTTATACACATGGGGAGCGATTCGACAGTAGCCGCCTCTGTGGGTTACAACCACGCCATTATTTCGCAGGTAGGCGCAAAGCTTTTCCGGATCCGAATAGATCAGCGAAAGGATACCGCTACGATGTTTTGATTCGAACTGCACGGGTTTAATTTCCGGATTCTCCAGCCTGGCCAGAAAGGCATCCTGCAACTTCCAGTTATGCTCCCGGACCTTTTCTATGCCCATACCCAGGTGCACGTCACGAATGCATTTTTCCAGAGCGATGGCCAGCGAAACCGGCACGGTGGAGTATTCGAATCGTCTGCCGTCGTCATAGGGTTGCCAACTATGGTTCAAGTAATCCTGCCCCTGCTTCATCAGATCGGCCCCGGCCATGGTCTGACGAATCTTCTTTCTGAACGCCGGCGAAGTGTACAGCAGGCCGGTTCCCACCGGTCCCATCATCCATTTCCAGCCCGACGCTGCGATGGCCGAAACGTTCCACTTTTCGGGATACATAGGCAAACAACCCAGGCTCTGGGCGCCGTCGATTACAAGATCAATTCCTCGATCGGCGCAAAGTTCTCCCAGCTCTTGCACATCGCAGGCGAATCCGCTGGTAAACTGAACATGGCTCAGGGCAATCATCCGCGTTTTCTCGGTGATCAATGATTCCACATCCTGGAGCGAAAAGCCCCCGGGCATGCCGTCGCGCTGGGAATCATGCATCTTGCGATCCGGTATAAGCTTCAGGACCACGCCTCGGTCTTTCTGGAGCACGTAAGGGTAATGATTGGAGGGATACTCATGAACATAGCTTACGATTTCGTCCCCCGGTTCGAAAGGGTAGCCGCCGGCGATGATAGAGAGCCCTTCGGCGGTATTCTTCATAAAGGAAAGGTTTTCGGCGGATGTTTGTAGAAGCCCCCCCGCCGCTTCGCGCAGCCCGCCGGGCACGGAACCGAAGTCCAGAAAGGCCATCTGTCCCTTTTCGGCACGGGCCCATTCAAAAGCGGAGCCGGCCTGCCAGCCCGGAGCATACATCGGTGCAATACCGGAGTTGTTCAGATAGGTCCAGTTCTTGCGGATGGGAAACTGTTCGGAGCTGTGCATGACCCCATTCTAACCGGGCAGGCAGACTAGAAAGAAAATTCAAGAAAACCAACGGTGAGACCACTGGTTCTCATGGGAGGCCGGGAGCCGCAAATACCCCGGGAGGAGGCACAAATCGGAAAAAATATGGAAGAATCCGTAATCCCAAAGGCTTAAAGTGCCTGCCTGGGAGGCAAAAATGATTGCCACGGCCATAACAACGGCGGAAATTGCCAGCAATCTCTGCCCCGGCCCTTACAGGTCTGGGTATAGAACGACTGTTCCATGGCCGATGTTAATTCTGATCCCTGGACGGGAATCAGAAAGCGACCATAGCGGTTTCTTCAGGGCTCTCTCTGAAGAATAGACGGGGGTACAAGGCGAGTGGATGACAAAAAATCATGCCAGGCGCCTTTTTTCGAATCCTGGTCGTGTCCCATGGTCGACTGAACAATTTGGAACGGACAAAGTATAAAGGAATCATTATATCCTGGACAATTCGATGAAAAAAGCAATTCTACTCATTTCACTTTTTCTAAGTGGAGCCCTTCTGGCCGTACAGCCGGAAGCGGATACCGGGCTGGAAACAGTAACCATAGACAACAAAGTAATCCAGGTTTACAACGGAGAGATCGGCCGCTGGGAAGAAACAGCCGGTCAGTCGCTGAATAGTCTGGCGCACCGGTTTGGCACCACAGTAAAAGATATCTATCGTGTAAATCGGGGCCATGTAAGCGACGACTACGTATTCGTTCCCATGAGCAAGGATTACTACGCCGAGCTTCTGCGCAGCGGATATGGGCGACGCATCCTGCAGGTAGATCCTCGCAAGTTGATCTGGCCCGTGGAGACTCCCAATCGCTCTTCGGGTTTTGGTAACCGCTTTGGCGGACACCACAACGGACTGGATTTCGCATGTCCTTCCAAGACCATCGTAGTGGCGGCCATGGACGGAACCGTGATTCGCTCGCAGTGGATGGGCGGATTTGGTAATGCAGTGGTGATTCGTCACTCGGACGGGACAGAAACCACATATGCTCACAATACGAAAGTCCTGGTGCGTATCGGTGACGATGTGAAACGCGGCCAGGCCATCGCCCTTTCCGGAAACACCGGCCGTTCCACCGGACCTCACGTCCATCTGGAAGTTAGATTCGAAAACATTCCTCTGGATCCGGAAGACTTTCTGCAATACGGCCTTGCTCGACCGGAGACCGTTGTACGCGAAAGACTGGAAGATCAGCCAGGCGAAGCGTCAGCTCTAAACCTGCAGGACAAATGACAAAGCCCGGTGCCGACCAGTGGACACCGGAAAATCGAAAGCGCATAGAATCCTTGCTTGAGGGGCCTCCGGGCCATGCGGTTTTCGATTTCGACAATACTCTAATTCACGGCGACCTCGGGGAAGCATGTATGTACTACATCGCTTTCCAGGGGCTTGTGCGCGCCGACCTGGACGAGTTCTGGCAGGAGTTATCGCATCCATCCCTTTCAGCCAGAGAGCTGGAGCGCATCCGCGCATCCTGGGACAGGAATCAGGCCTTCGAAGACTTGCAGGCTCACCTGGAGTGGGTGGATGAACTTGTAGGATTGTATGAGACCATCCTGAAGTCCGCCGGTCTGGAAGCGGCGTATCGATGGACCAAAAGTCTGTTTGCCCATCTTCCGGAAAAGGAACTCAGAAGCATAGCTACCTACGTTTTTCAGGATGAGTCTCGATTGCCCATGGACTTCGAAGAGCTACCCTCCGGAAGACGAATCCCCCGGGGCATTCGAATCATTCCCGAAATCCACGCTTTGATTCAATCCATGTTGGCCGGTGGCTGGACTGTGCGAATCATCACGGCTTCTCCGGAACCCACCATTCAATCCGTAATTCAGCACTGGAATCTGGAAGAGGCGGCTGTGCGCGGAATGCGACTGAAGAAAGAAGGCGATCTCTTACTGCCGCAAATCGAAGAGCCCATGACCTATGGCCCCGGAAAGGTCCAGGCCATCCGCGAACTGGATGAAAGGCCCATCGATTTCGCGGCCGGAGATTCCTTTACCGATCTGGATATGCTACGCGCCGCCGGAATGGCTTTGCTGGTGGACCGGGATAAGCAGGATCTCAAGGCGCTCGCCGAACAGGAAGGCTTTCTCATTCAGGCCTTTGAGGTTCAGGATTCGGAAGGCAACAAGGATTATCGTCCGGTTGGTCATTAGTGCATCGAATCACACTAACTATAGCCGGAATGCCCCTGGGACATCCCGGGGAGATGCCAATAGCCGCTCTGGAATTGGCGGCCCATTGTAGTTTTATTCTCTGCGAAAGCAAACGAGGAGCGCAAAGCCACTTCAAGCGGGCCGGTCTGGAACTACCGGATGAGCGCTTCCTGGTCTTCGACAAAAAAACGGACTCCGTGCAGTATCAGCAGTTTCTGGACGAGTTAATCAATCTCAGCCTCAAGCAGCCTGTGCATCTGCTACTGGTTTCCGATGCCGGCATGCCCATAATTGAGGATCCAGGCGCGAAGTGGGTTGAACTGGCCGAAGAAAACGGATTTCAAATACATGTGATTGGCGGCGCCACTGCCATCACATCCGCTATCGCCCGTGCCGGACTCAACGGACCTTTTACATTTGGCGGATTTCCGCCCAGGGACAAGAAAGCCCGGGCTTCCTTCTTTGCGGCTATTGCCGGTTACAAGCATACATTCGGTTTTTACGAAGCTCCCCATCGCGGGCCGGACGTTCCGGCGGAATTGCAGGCGGCCCTGCCGGCCCGATCCAGGGTCTTTGTGGCGGTGGACATGGGCGGAGAATCCGAAGCCTTTCATCGGCTAAAAGCCAGTGAACTCAAACGATTGAGGCTTCCCAAAAAGCCCGTCGTATTTCTCGTGTACTGATTTCGCGCACGGGCGCCTCCCTGGCAATAAGGCCAGAGTCCGGCAAAAACCGCTGGATTGCCTGCCGCTTTCCCTGTAGCTTGTAGAGATGATCCCCGAACGGTCCCTGCGGATGACCGAAACCACCGACGATCTGAATCTTCGGCCGGACAACCTGGAGCAATTCATTGGCCAAACCGTTCTAAAGGAGCGATTGCGAGTGTCTGTGGAAGCAGCGCTACACAGAGGGGATGTTCTGGATCATGTGTTGTTTTCCGGACCGCCCGGCCTCGGAAAAACGACTCTGGCCGCCATCATTGCCCGGGAGATGGGCAGTAGCCTCCATTCCACCAGCGCTCCGGCCATTACTCGTCCCGGGGACCTGGCGCGCATGCTTACGCTCCTGGAAAAAGGGGACGTACTGTTCATAGATGAAATCCATCGATTGAATCGTCAGTGCGAAGAGATTCTGTACCCGGCCATGGAAGATGGAGTGATCGATCTCGTTCTTGGTGAAGGAGTGGCCGTTCGCAGCGTTAAGATTCATCTGAAACCGTTTACCCTGGTAGGGGCTACGACTCGGTCCGGCATGCTTTCCGCTCCTCTCAAAAACCGGTTTGGCCTGGATCTCAAGCTGGACTTCTACAGCGCTGACGATCTTTCTACAATTCTGAAGCGCACAGCCGAAGTGCTTTCCTTGCGACTGGACGGGGATGCTACCATGGAAATCGCCCATCGAGCGCGAATGACTCCCCGGGAGGCCAATCGATTGTTGCGTAGAATTCGGGACTATGCTACTGTTGAAAAGGTTTCCTTGATTCAGGCCGATTTCGTCAGAGATTGCCTGGAAAGGATGGGTATCGACGAAAAGGGCCTGAATGAACTGGACCGAAAGATTTTGCGTCTGATGATTGATCGCTATGGCGGGGGGCCGGTAGGATTGAAGACCCTGTCGGCCCTGGTGGATGAAGAGGATCGCACCCTGGAAGAAGACCATGAGCCCTTTATGCTACGGCTGGGCCTGATAGAAAAAAGTCCGCAGGGAAGACGAGTGACGCAAGCCGCCTACGAACATTTTGGACTGGAGTATTCCTCCTCCTCTGATTTATTTTCATGATAATGGCATCCCGGAAACCTACCGGCCTGTACGGTCGACTCACTGCATCCTTTACCCGAATTACCACGAGTAGCTGGGAGGATCGAATTCTATTGTCCGGGGCTTGCGTATTCTTTCTATTTTCATCGCTGGTTTCTTTTATGATCACCGAGGAAAGGGATTCCAGAGTTCTGGACTTCCTTGAGAGACAATTGATCCGACCTACCATGAATCTATCCAATAGCCAGGTTTATCCCGTGCTACTGGAGCAGGATTATGCGGCCCCCGTTACTCGTCAGGAGACTGCGGCGCTTTCCGATGTAAATGCCGGAGGTTCCGGCGGACTCACAAAGAGCTACGGTTTTCATACACTGTCCAGTGATGACGTTCTTCAGGTCTCCTACGGAAGCGCAAATACCGGTCAGCCCAGTCCGGCTTCCGGCGGAGCGCCGGGCGGCGGGGGCCAGCCTGCCAACAACGATACCCAGGCGGCCTTTGAGGGATTTCAAAGCGGCGAAGGTCCTGGCGCTGCACCGGAGCAGGCTCGACGGCAAAATCAGAACCAGAACCAGAATACAAACCAGAATAACAACGGACAATCCAGGCAGGCCACCACGGCGCAGCAGGGTCAGTCGGACCAGGTGACCGAATCGCTGCCCATGCGAATACCGGCCAACTATCGTTTTCAGAATGATTTTTCCATGCGGTACGATCAATCGCCCAGCCTTTCCATACCTCGACGGGAACTGGAAGGCTACAAGTATTTCCGGGACTTGCTGAGGCAGGTTAGAAGTAACTTTGCTCCGCCGGGATTAAATGTGGCGTATCGCGATTCTGCGGGCACTGTGATTTCACAGCCAATCAAGCCCCAGGTAGTGCGAGTCCTTTTCTTGATCGATAAAGAAGGTACGGTGCGCGATACCCGTGTGGTTTCCAGTATGGGTCAACAGCCGGTAGATCAGGCCTGCGTCCGTTCTCTGGAGGGGCACAACTTCGGACCGCCTCCGCCGGAAATCTTCAAACACGGAAACATCTTCGGGATCAGCTTCATATTCCCGGCGGTGATGAATCGCTAAGGTAGCGGCCAGGATTGCTCTGTAGCGAACACGGACTGCCCGGCGCTGCTATTCAGTATGCCGTCCATACACTATGTACGCCGCACTAACCCTGAATAACTAACCCTGAATCTGTAGCGCCATTGCTTCATTTACAGCTCTGAAACCAATTTCCAATCGGCTACCGAGCTCATTACCCCATTGCTCCAGGAGTGAATTGGTTCTATCGGTCGCAAGCTCGGATGCTGCGTACAGCTATTTCGTGCGCTGTATCGGGCCCAAAGCCAGTTCAGGTAATCTACTCGGTTTCTGGCTCGGGCTCGGCTTCTGGCTTCGTGCCGAATTTCTCTTCTTTGATCTTTTGTTCGCGCTCTTTTCGCTTCTGTTCCAGGTTTTCGTACTTGAACATCAACCTTTCCCACTCTTCCAGACCCAGATCCTCTTTGGTAATCCCGAATTCTTTCATGATCAGTTCTCGCTGATCGTAGATTTTCAGGTTTGGATCATTGGCGCAGACTCCGTCGGTGGGAGCTTCGATTCTTTCTCCGTTTTCCTCTATCGGGGCCAGAGCCAAACCGTTGCAGTCTGCTCCGGCGATGCCGTCCGGTCGGTCGCGGTCAAATCGGGGGGCATCCCGCCGAGCTCGCTTATAATAGGAAGACATGATCCTTCCCACGGTAGGAGCCGCCAGCGAGCCACCGGCCCATTGCCCACCCATAGAGAACTTCCCCTGGTCGTAGCCAAACCAGATTGCCTGGGCAAAATCCGGATTAAAGCCTACAAGCCAGGCGTCGGACCATTGCTGTGTAGTTCCCGTTTTAGCGGCGAAGTCGCCCTGGAACAACCCGCCGTCATGCTGATAGCTTCGCAGTCCCGCCTGCGCCGTTCCCGCATTGGCCACTTCTTCCATCATATCGCGCATGATATAAGCAAGAGCGGGCTCGATTACCTGGATTTGACCCGTTTGAGTTTTGATCGCAATAATCTTGCGGATGGCAGCCTCTTTGTTGTAGAGCACATTTCCGTCGGAGTCGGTTACGTATCGAATGGCAAAAGGAATCACATCCTTGCCCTTGTTCGCAATGATAGCCAGGGCCTGCGCCATTTCCATGGGAGTTACTTCGCTTGCTCCCAGGGCCATGGCCGGATCCGGATTGAATCTGGATCGGTCCTGAATCTTCATCAGTCGCGAAGACAGATCAATTACCGGCTCGGCGCCCACGCGGAAAAAGGTCTGCACGGCGCATGTGTTCAGCGACAGCGCCAGAGCTGTTTTGGCCGGAACCACTCCGCTAAATCCTTCGGAATAGTTGCTTGGATCCCATACGCGTCCCGTACGCGAAATCAGCGCAAACGGGAGGTCGTTCAAACCTGTGCTTGTGTTAATGGCTCGCTGTTCGATGCCGGCGCCGTATACATAGATCTTGAATGAACTACCCGGTTGCCTTTTGGCCAGTATGGCGCGGTTGAACTGGTTTCGCGGAGAGAAGTCCGCGCCGCCTATCATGGCGGTAATGTAGCCCGTTGATGGATGAATGCTAATATAGGCCGCCTGAACCTGAGTATTGGTTCTATAATTCACGCTTTCAGCCCGGAACTGATCCACGGCTGCCGTCGGGTTCCAGTTAGGGGTAACATATCCAAGAAGTTGTAGCGCATCCAGATCGGCGCTGTCTTCCAGACCTTTGCGAAACAGGCTGCGGGGATCCTTCGCGGTGTAGCCGTAAACATCCTGCCGGAGAATGGGGCTGCCCACGTTAACCTTTCGCAGGGATTTTCGTATTTCTTCTTCGGCCACTTCCTGTTGGATGAGATCCAGTGTAGTGTACACGCGCAGTCCTTCGCCGTAGAGCTTTTCTTCGCCGATGGAAGGGTTGGCTTCCAGGATTTGTCGCACGTGTTCGGTGAAGTAAGGGGCTTTGTATAGCTTCTGTCCCCAGGTGGTCTGACCGGGGTATTCCACCACTACCTGTACCCAGTAATCTCTCCAGAAGTTCTTATGAATGCTTTCGATGTTGTCTCTTTCTATGATACCGTCATTGGCCATCAGGTTCAAAATCACCTTGTGTTGTTCCATGGCCTTTCGGGGATTTCTAAACGGAGAGTAGTCCACCGGGGCTTTGGGCATACGGGCCAGCACAGCCCCCTGGGGCAGAGTCAGATCCGGAACTTTCTCCTTAAAAAAGATCTGACTGGCGCAGGCCAGGCCCTGGCAACCATGACCCAGATAGATGATATTAAAATAGACTTCCAGGATCTCTTCTTTACTCAGCTCCTCTTCTAGCTGCAGAGCGAGCACCGTTTCCCGAATCTTCTGGTTGAAGGTACGATTCCGGCTGCCTTCCTCGTCCAGGATCAACTGCTTGGCCAACTGCTGGGTAAGGGTGGAACCTCCCTGTACGACCCGACCGGCCAGCAGGTTCTTCATGGCCGCTCGAAAGATACCCGGTATGTCTATTCCAAAATGATTGAAGAAGTTATCGTCTTCCGTACTTAGAAAGGCATGTACAACATGGGGCGGGATAGTATGGAACGGGATGAGTTCCTGTTTTTGACGGTAGAGTTCCGCGAATACCCGGCCTTCCCGATCGTAAAGCCGGGTAGGGGGCGTTGGTTCGTAGCCCACGAGAAACTTCAGTTGCTTCTGGCTGTGTACCTCAGATATCAGATAGCCGATGAGCAAACCGCTAAAGACCGTTCCCAGGGCCAGCATAATCGGAGCTCCGATCCGCGCTACCTCCAGGCTAATCCGCTGAAATTTCTCCCACCTGTTCATACCATCTCCTGCCCGAATACCATGGGCAATGCCCCAATATTCCGTGGCCGCTCAGACTCTGAGTGTGGCCAGAATCCTGAATGCTGGAAAGGTGCAAAGGACAAAACGAAGGCGAATCCGACCGTGCCTGGGCCAGGTTGCGGCTCCACCGATCCAGGCTGCCGGGCTTCCGAATTGGAAGAATACCAGTAGCGCCGGTGTTATCGGCTTTAGTGAAGAGACAGAATCAGACTGTGTTTTCGGAAATTCTCGGTCGCTTTCAGTAGAATTCGCGGATGAACCTTTCGTAATCGGGATCCGGAGCCACAGCGTAGGGGTGCAGTCCCATTTGCCGGGCCGTTTCGCATGTGGTCCTACCCAGACATAGTAGTCTGATCCCCTGCGGATCCTCCAGAAGCCCGGAGTCCTTCAGATTCTTGAGACAAAGCGGGCTTCCGGCCAGCAAGTAGGCGGACTCCTCGTTTTGCAGGATTTCATTGATGAGATCCCGGGGCAGAGGCATGACCTCGGTCCTGTACACTGGTATTTCCAGGATTGTACCCGGGCCACTGCGAAGGGCCTGGATCAGTTCCTTGCGTCCGTCCCGCGCTACCAGAAACAGAAATCCGGTATCCTTGTTGTTCAACGATTGTAGTTCCAATTCCAGGCCGGCTGACGTGCCGTCCTCGCTGATTAGAATATCTTCGCCCTGGTCCAGCCGCTGGATTTCGTTGGCCGTAGTTTCCCCGGTAGTGGCCCAGCGAACGTCCATGTGCTTTCCGGTCAGCCCCAGTCGTTGTTTGAGTGTATCTCCGTCGCTGAACTTGCTTCGCAGTATGTCCACAGTGGATGTACTGAAAACACAGATCACCACGCGCTTCATCGGGGCCAGGTTTTCGGACACTTCTTTCCACTGACCTGGAGAGATATCTTCCGGAACAACCCGGATGGCAGGGAAAGGCTTCACGCTTTCATTGTCTGGTAGGATTTCCGGAAGCCGCTCTTCCAGTTCTTCCATTCGCTGCTGCTTGCCAAAAATATATAGCCTGGGCGGGCTCAGAAGTTCTTCCAGAATGCGCCCGGCCAGTCTTTCGGGATCGGAGTCTTCCCGGTAGGCGTAATGGGACCGCTGCCGCCGATTGGATTGGAATTCCTCGCCCAGATAAACATGGGCCCCGTAGGCATCCAGGCCAGAAACTCGTTGCGCAAAAACTCCCAGCGGAAGATTGCATCCGCCTTCCAGTCCGGCCAGCACCGTGCGTTCGATATTGGATAGCAGGCTCACTTCGGGATCGTTTAGCTTTTTCAACGTATCTATGGTGGGCTCATCGTCCTTCCTGCACTGAAGAGCCAGAGTGCCCTGGGCGGGGGCCGGAACCATATGATACGGTTGCACAGACTCAAATACCAGTTGTTCGCTTTCCAGTTGGTCCCTGATACTGTCTTCAATCAACTCGCCGGTGGCGGACAATCGTTCAATGCCGGCGCCGGAAAGCAGGATGCCGTTTATGGCGTTTTCGCCTTCGCTGGTAACCATTTTGCGGATTCGGGTGGGCACGTTACCGCGAATGTCGCAGGTCTTCAGATAGTGGGCCCGAAACCGTAACTGGGACACCCGTCGCAATGACGAGGTAGCCACAAAGCCGTCCTCGCCTATCCAGGGAAAGGAATCCTTCACCTGATGCTTCTTTAGAAAGACCATGGTATCCAGAGGAGATATCCGTTCGGGCAGGGCGGCGATAATAAGACCTGGAACGTCCGATGTGGGGAGATCCTTATAGGAATGCACGGCCACATCCGCTTCGCCGGCGATCAATGCTTCCTCTATTTCTTTGGTGAAGAAGCCTTTAGCTTCGTTGGATGACAGGTGCAAAGGGGTTTCGATTTGATCGCCCCTGGTTTTGATTATCTTTAGCTCGGATTCCAGACCGGCCTTTTGTTTTAGCAGGCTTTGTACGGCCCGGGCCTGGGCCAGCGCCAGATGGGAACCTCGGGTGGCTATGCGAATCACAGAGCCAGACCGCCGCCTACGGTCTCGTCGGCGGTTTCGTTCAGTTCAGGAGTCTCATCTACAAAATAGTTCTTCAAGATTTGCTCCACGCCGCTACGATGAATTCGATTCATCTCTCTGTGGGACTTTATGGCCCAATCGTAGAGGATTCGTCGGTCCCGGGCATTCAGATGCGCCAGTCGTCCCTGGAGTAGACCCTGTAGACGTTTCTGGGCTTCTTTGCGAATGTCCTTCTGAAGGTCTCGAAGTATGGGACCGGAAAGGGAGTGAATAAGCTCGGACTCCAGGCGAAAAAGAATCTCTTCCACCGCCGATTCGGCCCGGGAGGCCGCTTCTTCGCGCTGCTTCTTGTTCGCCTCAAGCCTTTGTCGAATTCTATCAAGACTGATTAGCTCTATGCCGGATACGCTTGCCAGTTCCGGAGACACATCCGACGGCAAAGCCAGATCCACCAACACCAGCTGCCCATCCCGATCCATTCGGCTAACCAGTTGTGCGTCAATGATGGGTTTTTCGCTGGAGGTGGCGCTTACAATGGCCCTGAGTTTGCCGACGCTTTCCGGTGCCTGCAGAAAATCCTGAAGCGACAGCGTCCGTGCCCCTACATTCTGGGCGGGGCCTTCAATTTTTTCAAGAGTGCGATTGATCCAGACCAGATTGCGGCCGCCCCATTTGGAAAGATACTCGGCCGTATGCCGGCTCATGGGCCCGGAGCCAATGATTGCAATGGCGGAGTCCGAGCTATCCAGACCGCCCAGGGAGTCTTCCAGAAAGCGCACCGCCAGCGACGATACTGAAAGCGGAAGATTGGCCGGAATAAAGCTTCGAATATAACGGGAATGGCGAAAAACTCCCTGCAATACGGTGCGAAGGCGGTAGTCCAGATGACCGCCACGAATGGCCGCCGCTTTCGCTTCTTTCATCTGGTGACGAATATCTGTTTCGCCCAGTACCATGGACTCCAGGCCCGCAGAGAGTCGGAGCAGATGCCTGGCCACCGGACGTCCGGTTTTGAAGACCGGCGCAGGTCCTTGAACCGGCGGCAAAGATTCCAGTAACGCTTCGTAAAAGGAAGTATGCTCGGAGGGATTCTCAATCGTATAGATGATTTCTACGCGATTGCAGGTAGAGAGCAATAGGAAGCCAGAAACAGAAAATCCGCTCTGCTGAATGCGGGTTTCTAGATGTTCCAGGGTCAGTCCTTTCCAGGAAAGTAGATGGCTCAGGTCTTCTCCCTGCTCATGGCTCAAAATGATGGCACCCAGGTGTCTCATACGAAAATAATTCCTTCTAATTCCATCTGCACAATAATTCTGCGCTATTGCCTGAAGTCACTCTGCCCGGGGCACAGCGAATCCAGAATACTGTATCATGCTGCGATTCAAAGTTGTCAGAGAAATGTCAGGGCCGGCGGATACCAGTATTAAATGAGATTCAGTCTCAGGGAGTGGGGCTCATCCATGATTTCCCTTGCCTCCCAGGCTAAACGTCCAAGGCTGTCCCTATCTTCCGGGTGGAAAGAGGTGCAAATCCTCTGCTGTCGCGCAACTGTGATTGGGTTTTCCCATTAGCCAGATCTTCCCCGCCGTAAGAGCCGCGCGTTTCGGTTCGGCAATGCCATTGGGCAGGGGCCTTCGGAAAGAATAGGAGTGCCATGCCTGCTTATTTCTACGAAATCTTCCATTATTGGGCTCGCTGCTGCAATATTCGGTTTCGCACCCATAGCAATGCTCCTCGGATTGCAGTGCGGCTCCGGAGGGTTATTTCCGTTTTTCCAGGCCCTTCTTCAGTGGATCGATTCCGCCGGCTTCGAGCCCATCCCGGGCCCGTGGCCACCCGCATATTCCTGTGCAGTATTCCGGCAAGACTGGCTTTCGGTCTGGTAGCCGCTTTCGGAACTCTACAGGCAGAAGAAGCAAGCCAGCAGGCCGATACAGAAACCATAAAGGTCATTGCGCCGTCTCGTTCCATGGACCGAGACGATACCGAAGGAGGAACATCCACCCGGATTTCCCTGGATGACCTGGAAAACAGAAACCGAAACCTGAGCGAGATTCTGGAGCGGGAAGCTTCGGTGCGGGTAGAACGATCCGGAGGCGACGGCGCCTATAGTTCGCTTTCCATCCGCGGTTCCAATGCGAATCAGGTGAACGTATACATCAACGGAATTCCTTTGAACAACGCAGTCACTGGCGAAGTCAACCTGTCCGATCTAGACAGCAGTTTTCTACAGTCCATGGAAATCCACCGGGGAACGGCCATGATGCTTTCCAATCCTACGGTGGGCGGCGCAGTCAACCTTAAGACATGGGGTCGTAGCTGCCAGGATAGCGCATACATTCGCGGAGGCTCCTTTCGCACTTTCGGCGCCGGGGTTTTTATTTCAGATACAGGTAATTTTGATTCCGGAAGCGCTTGCGATTCGTCAGAGCCTGAACCAGATTCGCAAGAAGATGAGAACGATTCCTACTGGGATCCGCAATACCGGACCACCGCGCCGGACAGTCCGCTGAAGCCCGGAGATTACTGGTACTCCCTGGGCGCTGGCGGCGAGATTTCCGATCAGAATTATTTGTTTAGAAACGAAAATGGCACGCCGGTAATCAATACTTTCGATGACTTCGACGACCGGCGGAAGAATGCGCAGTACAGAAAAGCGTCATCCACCGCCACCGCCGGTCTTTTTGCGCTCAAGACTCGATGGGAAATACTAAACGACTTTTTTTACAGAGAGCATGGCATACCGGGGCCGGGAAGCAACCAGACGGAAAAGACCAAGCGAAAGCATCTGCGAAACACTACGGGCCTCAGTACCGATACACGGGCCGCCGGTTGGGACAGGCTCAGGTTCAAATCCAGACTCTACTATACGGAAGTTAGAGAGCACTTCTTTGATCCGCGGCAGGAGTTCAGTTTTCAATTTCCTGGAAGCAAAAGCAGACTGCAACAGCTGGGACTACATTTGATGCCGGAAATCCATGTGCCGGAGTACTTCCAGACCTTCAAATTCTTGCTGGGAAATCAAAGGGAAGTCTACCACGAAGATGAAAGGAATGCTCTGGATAAGAAAGTGGACAAGGTTCCAACAAAGTTTAGAAACCAGTCCAGCCTCCATCTCGTAGACGAGATCTCCCTTTTCAAGGATCGCCTGCAAATCCATCCATTCTTGCGCTACGAAAGGTACGTAGATCGATTCAACGAGCCGGCCACCGTGCAGGATCCTCTGAAAGAAAACAAAGTGGTGCGCGAGTTTCTCGACCCGGGCATTCGCATCAAGGGGCTGGCGTATTCCAGCGATTCCTGGCAGGTGTACCTTCGGGCCGGGGCCTATCGATCCAGGCGGGTTCCTCTATTTGTGGAGTTGTTTGGCCAATCCGGCACTATCGTATCCAACGCCGATCTAAAGGAAGAGGATGCGGAGACTTTTGAAGCTGGATTGGACCTTCGCTATTCCGGACCGGTGCAGTTGGATTTTTCTACCACAGCCTACCAGCGAAACATACGGGATATGATACTCTTTGTGCCCAACTCCAGGTTTACTCTCCGGGCCGAGAATGTGGATGCAGCCAGCATAAAGGGATTAGAAAACAGCGCGAATCTCCGCTGGAAATGGTTGGACGTCTTTGTTCGCTACACCTACCAGGAAGCAATCAACGAAGGTAAGCAGGACTTTGCCCGGGGCAACTATTTGCCGTTGCGTCCGCTTCATGATTTCGCGGGCGGAGCCGCCATTCGTTTTCAGCCGGTGCGGACAGGCTTTGAATCGCGCTATACCGGGGCCGCTTTCCAGGATCGCTCAAACGATTTCTTTTTCTATCAGGAGCCGCGCTGGGTTCACAATCTGTTTCTGGAATACCTGATCATAGATGAAGCAAAGCACAGCCTGAGCTTTCGTCTGGACGTGCAAAACATTTTGAACGATCGCACCGAGGACCTGGTGGGCTATCCGCTACCCGGAAGGAGTGTATATGGAAGTCTTGAATATAGATTCTAGGCAAGGCAAGGAGATGGGAACTGGTGCGCGAATTAGGCCTGGCGATCTTCGAGGACGGATGCAGTCTCCGGCGCGAATTAGACCTGGCGATCTTCGAGGACGGATGCAGTCTCCGGCGCATATTCGTAGACCTGACGATCTTCGAGAAAGGAGGCGCCGGTTAAGCGCACAATCCGGTGGGATTTTTCGGTCTCTGTTGTTTCTGGCATTGTCCTGCTTTCTGACGGGCTGCCAGGACATTGCCAGGCCGGACATTACTTCGCTTCTTTTTAGCTCTGTTAGCGGCGGAGACAAGATCGGCATCGTTTCTTCGGATCTTTCCAGCACCGGTCGTTTTTCAGTAATGAGTCTTGACGGTTTTCAAACGAGCTTCTACGTAAATGTGCACAGCGATGCCATCGCTCGCAACTATCGCAGCCGCGTATTTGTAGTGAATCGTCTGGGGCGGGATAACGTTCAGGTGCTCAATCCGCTGGCCGGTTATTTCACAGAAGCCGAAGTAAGCATGGGATCGGGCAGCAATCCCCACGACATAGCTTTTAGCGGCGGTCGGGCTTTCGTAACTCGATACCAGAGCACCGATGTTCGGGTTTTTACGGATACTCTGGTTCCCCTGGGCGGTGTGGATCTCGGTTATCTGGCAGAAACTACCTCTGCCGGGGGGGCGCCGGATGGATTGCCCGAGCTTTCGTCGGTATATGCCTACAATGGCAGGGTGTATGTCACTGTGCAAAGGCTGGATCGGAATCATCCGCTGCTAGCATATGCGCCATCCGATGCATCCTATCTGGTGGAGATCGATGCGGCCAGTCTGACTGTTACCGGCGTTTTTACCTTTCAATCTACGAATCCTTTCGGAAAGCTCAAGCTGGTGAACTTCCAGGGAGTGGATCACCTGGTCATTTCTACGCCGGCTCGACTGGGCTTCAACTTTGCTATCGATGGCGGTGTGGAGGCCTTTAATCTACAGACTCGAAGCTTTCGCAGCGGATTTCTGTATTCGGAAGCCACCGCCGGCGGCGATATCCTGGACGTAGTAATCAAGAACGATACTACCGGATATGCTGTGGTGGAATACGCAGATTTCAGTATATCATTGCAGAGATTTAATCCACTCACCGGGGCCTTCATAGGGCAATTAGCCTATTATCCGGCCAGCTTTGGATTTTTTTCCGGTCTGGAACTGAGTCCCGATGGCAGGCTTTATGCTGGCGATGTAGGATTCACAACCCCGGGGGTTCGGATCTTCGATACCAATGCCGGGGATCTTCAGATCGGACTGGTGCCCATTCAGGGAGGCCTGAGACCCATTGATTTGCTCTATATTGAGCCACTTTAAGGCATCATCGTTATTCGGCGCTCGGGCAGGCCACTGCTACAGCGGGCATGGCTTGCCTGGAATAGCGGTCCATCCGATACTCATATAGACAGGCTTATGCTGTAGACAGACTCTGGTCTTTCTTCTAGCTGGTAGAATCGATGGCAAAACAGAATTCCCAAAATCGTTCGTTGCAGATAGTAAATCGGATCCGCATCGCCATGGGGCTGGTATACATTGGTATGGTGGCTACCCTGGCGCCCACATTTACGGATCGCATGTTAATGGTTCAGGCTGTAGCCATTGGCGTTTATTTAATTACGGTGCTGGTATTCTGGATTCTGTTTGCCAGGGGAAAATTGACCATAAAGAACGCACGCTTCTTCATTTTCCTGGATGTATTGATGCTATTCGCATCGTTTCTGGGCGATGTGGTGATGGATGAAATCGCGGCAGCCTTGATTCTTCGTTCCGGCGTGGCGCTGGGGCTCTTTATCGTTCCCATAACCTATAGTTCCTTTTTGAACTCGAAGAATCTAACTCTGACCATCTCCTTGCTTGCCACCGGGCTGTACGGTAGCCTCATCTATTTTGGCACATTCTCCGGACTGGAAATCATGCTCATCGATGAGCCTGGCTCCACCGAGATCCAGATTGTAAATCATATCATGCAGTCCGCGGTCATCCTGGCCGTAGGATTCATTTCCTATCTGGTGATGGGAGTGATTGAAGAACTTCTGGAACGAGTGAATCGTACCATGAAAGACATCCGGGAGTCCAATCGCTTCAAGGAAAATAACCGAAAGCAAATCGCAAACAGCACCGAAGGCCTGCAATATACTCTTATGGAGTTTCGCAGCTACCTGGATCAAAGCGCCGACATGATGCAGGACCAGTCTTCGGCGGTGGAGGAAATCAGCGCCGTCACCGAGGAGCTCTCAGCCAGCGCGGGCCGAACGCTTAAGTCCGCCGAAGAGCAGGAAAAGAACATCAATCGTTTAAACGAAGAAAGCGAAAAGCTAAAGGAGATGATTTCCCGGATTTTGCAGTCCAGCAATGAACTGGAGCGGCTTAGCTCCGAAGTGCGCGACCTTAGCTGGGAAGTCACAGCTTCGGTAACGCGAAACAATGAAGTGTTTCAGGGTATCCAGGAGTCGTTTCAGAAGCTTTCGGAATTCAATAGCGTTATCGTAGAAATCTCGGATAAGACCAACCTTCTGGCTCTTAATGCGGCCATTGAAGCGGCGAGGGCCGGCGAACATGGAAGAGGCTTTGCCGTGGTGGCATCCGAAGTTAGCAAACTGGCTGACTTTAGCGCCGAGAACGCCAAGAACATCCAGAGCATCCTGGAAAGTAGCCGGGGTGTAATCGACGAAGGACGCAAAGCCTCCGGCGATGCGGACGAACAGGCTCGCAACCAGGATCAGCGATTAAACTCCATGGCAGAAAAGATTCAGTTTCTGGATCAACAGTACAAACAGCAGGAAAGGATGAATCAGCACTTCCTTTCCGACCTCCGCAAACTCAAGGATCTCTCAACCGAGATTGCTAACTCCGCCAGAGAGCAGTCTTCGGCTCACGAAGAGGTCATTGGAAACCTTTCCGGACTGGAAAAGAACTCCATGGAAATGACCACTCGTGGCCAGAGTATGTCCGAGCAATTGCAGGAGATTGAACGCCATATTCAGAAACTCCGTAAGCTCAGCGTGGATGAGCAGTAAGGCCGGTCTGTTTACCTGGAATTATGGGCCTGCATCCCACTGTGCTCGCCGGTATTTGCGCTACACGTACTCATCTTTTTCTTTTTTGATAATGATTCGGCCTTCTTCGTCCATGCGGCGGGCTACGGTAAGGATATAGGTTCTGGCCTCATTGATTTCGCGTACGGAAATGGGTCCTCGATTATCGATTTCATCCATTACATCGGCAGCCCGGTTCTGGGAAAGCGCGTTGAAGAACTGGCGTCGCATCTCATCGCCGGCGCCCCGAAGGGCTGCCGCCAGCATCAAATCATCGTCGATGCGAGAAAGCAGTAGTCGCATCTCTTTCGGATGAAGATTAAGTAGTTCTTCAAATGTGTACAATCGTTCTCGAACGTTCTGCATAAGGTCCGGATCCTTGTCGTGCAGATCCGTAAGGAGGGTTTCTTCCAGTCCCCGATCCATATGGTTCAGGATGCCGGCCAGGGTTTCGGCGCCGCCGGTAACGGCGTAAAACTCCTCTTTCCTTTTTTCGAATTTCTCGCGTAGCACTTTGCCTACACGGGTAATGGCATCCGGATGGATGCGGGTAGTCTGGGCGATGCGCAGGGCTACATCCAATCGAAAATCGTCTTCCAGATTCTTAAATACGCTGGCGGCCACTTGCGGCTTGATCTGACTTAGCGTCACCGCTGCGATTTGCGGATGCTCCTGTTGCAGAACGCTGGCCAGAAGCGGCGCTTCGATTTGTTCCAAAAACTCGAAGTCTTTTCTCGCATCTCGTTCTTCCAGCTTGTCCAGGAATTCTCGAGCCCGGTCTTCTCCCAGACTTCGGTGCAGTATTTCTTTTAGACTTTCCCGCCCGGACAGGGCAGGTTCTTCCAGCTCCTGGTGAAAGCTTTCCAGGATATGTCTGCGTTCCTCGGATGTGAGCGCGGGAATTCGGGTAATCTCCAGAGCAATGCGCTGGACTTCATCTTCGGAAAGTTCTCGCAGAACATCGGCGGCCTGATCCGGGCCCAGCGCCAGAATCAATCGAGCTGCCTTCCGGATACCGGCTTCTTTACTTCCGGTGGGGGGACCCGAATTCTCCGGAGGTTCCGGTTTTCTTTTCCGTGCGGCGGAGGCGGCCGGTCCTGCGGACGCATTGACGCTATCGTCTCCCACGGTAAAATCTATCGAAGAACCGGCAGGAGCCTTCTTTTTGGCCGACTTCTTTCGGTGCATTTCCGGAATCCCGCCACCGGCACCGCTACTGGAAAAAAAGCTCACACAAGCAGCAATGCGACATAATCTGTAAAATTCAATCGATTTTTGCGGAAAGCTTGCGCTTCCAGCGGGGCTTCATGCTCTGTGTTTGGGTCGGTGTTACGGGTATCGGGTGCGCCTGAATGGGTTTCTTCCGTCCCCGGGGGATTCGTAATCGGATCGCCGGGAATTCAGGCCCCGCATCTTGCCGATTTTCGGCAGATCGAATCGTATGGATCAGGATAGCAACGTCATAGAAGAGGAACTGGACCCCAGGCAGCAGGCGGAAAGCCGGCTCTCCGGGTTGATGGCGCGGGCCCAAACTGGCGATTCCGCAGCATACCGGGAGTTTCTGGAAACCGCGCTGCCGGTGGTTCGGCGCTTTATCGGTAATAAGATCCGGGATGCCGACTGGGCCGAAGATATTGCCCAGGAGGTTCTGGTCTCCATCCATCGTGCCCGGGCCAGTTATGATCCGGAGCGTCCCATTTTTCCCTGGATACATGCCATTGCGCACCGTCGCTTTGTAGATCATATGCGTAAATGGTCCCGAATTTCAGAAAAGGAAGTTCAGGGTGAAACTCTGCTGGATCTGCAGGCGAAAGAAGATAAGGAGCATCCCTATCTGCTGCAGGAAGTGCTGGAAAAGGCCATCGAAAAACTGGGCCCCAAACAGAAGCAGGCTGTACGACTTCTGAAGTATGATGGACTCTCGGTGCGAGAAGCCGCCGCCAGGATGGATATGACCGAAACCGCGGTGAAGGTCACCGCCCACCGAGCCTACAAAGCGCTACGAAAGATTCTGGAGCAACAAGAGGACTATGAAAACCAATGAACTCATAGAAACCCTTTCCTCGGACTGCACACCGGTGGAACCGGTGCGGATTACGGGTAAGCAATTCTTTTTTGCCCTGTTTTTGAGCTTACTCTGGATGCTTCTTGGAGTAGGGATACTTGCCATCTTTTTTCCGTCATTGCGACAGACCTGGCTGAAAGGGGCCGGTATTTTTGCGCTCCTGGAATGGGCGCTTTTCCTTTTTCTGGGGTTATGGGCTTTCTTTTTGGCCCGGGGAACCATCTTTCCTGGAGAGGATCGTCCGGTGATGCGCCGGGTTCTTTTTGGTCTGGTGGTAATCGCCATAGCGGCGCTATCCGGCATTTCTTACTGGCAATGGTCCCAGGGCGTTCATGATCCGCATGCAACTTCCATGGGCTGCACCGGCTTGATGGGCGTTTTTGCCCTGGCGCCGGCCGCACTGTTGTATCGTTTTTTGCGAAAGAGCGTGTGTCTTTCCTTTAAGGCCAGTCTATCGGTGACGTTTTTGGCGGCCGCATTTCTGGCCGGCTCCGGTGTGGCCTTTGTATGTCCGGATGACCATGCCATCCATGTTCTTATCAGCCATCTGTTGCCCGTGGCTGTGGGGATGATTCTGGCAGCCTTCGTAGGCAGCATTCTGGACAAGAGAAACCGCAGGGAATTCGAGCAGTACTTCGACCGTGTCACTCACTCGGAGTAACCAGGCCGGACTGACAGGCTGGAGTTCTTGACTAAACCGTCATTCTATGTCAGACTTCGCCTGAGCCGCAAACCCCTGGACGTAACGCGGAACTAGCGAGAAAGCCTATTCGGCACAGGCTCGGTTTCTTCTTATGCCATTGTGCCGGGAAGGCCGGTTTAGAAAACAGCCCGTTGGAGTCGGGGATCGTGGCAGGAAGGCAGGAACAGAAAACGGCGCTGTGAATTTGAGGATTGAATGAAAAGCAACATATTCAAGGAATTACTGGAATCGACGGACGACATGCTCTCGCAACTGGAGGACCTGATTTCATCCCTGGATCAGGAATCCTATAGAAAGCCTCTGGCAATTCTGAACGGGGCTTCGCTGGGCGAGCACGTGCGACACAGTCTTGAATTTTTCTTTGCCTATCTCAAGGCCACGCGTCTGGGGACTGTATGCTACGATCGCAGGGATCGCGATGAAAGAATCCAGACCGATCCTGCATTTGCCCTGGATACCGTGCTTTCTATTCGTGAGGATTTGAAGACCATCGCACCGGAACGGGCCGCTGAATCCGTAAACGTTGACGTGGACTGGCTGGATTCGGATGACTCTATACCTTCGACCTTGAGTCGTGAGCTCCATTACGTTCAAGACCATTTGCTGCATCATAGTGCGCTTATCAAAGTAGGTTTGCTGCACGGGCTGGAAAATCCCACAGCGCCTCAGATAAGGGACATGGAGAAGTTTGGAGTGGCCCCTTCTACGCTGGCCTACCAGGCCGGCAGTAGCAACTAATGCTCGACGCTTTGTCCGGGCTCATCGAGCAGGCCCGGAATCCCTATCTGCAGGCCTTGCTTCTGGGTCTGGCCACTTTTGTTGCCGAGGATCCGGCGATCCTGCTGGCTTCCAGTCTTTCGGCCGCCGGACTGGTCTCCACTCCCCATGCATTTACGGGCATACTTCTCGGAATTGCCGTGGGGGATTTGCTGCTCTACCTCGCCGGTCGGGGCGGCTACAAGCTTCTACCAAACAAAGCTAAGAATCACCCCTACCTTAGGCGGATGCAGTCCTTTGTTCAGCAGTACGGTCTTTTTGCGGTTCTTCTAAGTCGATTTGTGCCCGGGATGCGATTGCCCGTATTTACCGCGGCCGGTCTGGCGCGAATGGACGGTCGCATATTCGGACTGGCGGTGCTTGTTGCCAGCGCCGGATGGACCAGCCTTGTTTTCTTTCTTTCCCTGGGACCCCTTCGTTTCATCCTGGATCGTATGGACTCTGTCTATGGAATCATTCTGGCAATAGTGTTCATCCTGCTTCTTGCATTTTTGTACCGATTTATCAGCAAACGAGTGCGAACCACAGTAGAACGTCTGGAAGACAAATCTTCCGGTGTGAAAACCCTGGCCTGCGGTCCGGTGGAGGCCTCTCGCTTACAGGGGCTGCCGGCAAGTTCTGCATTCGAGTTCTGGCATCCCGGAATTTTCTATATACCGATCATTTTTCACTACGCTTATTTATCCGCCCGTTACAGGTCTATTGGACTACCGGTGCTGGGTAATCCTGGAATTCGTATGGGTGGACTCATCGGCGAATCCAAGCAGGAGATCTATAATTCGGCGGGCAAATATGCGCGGAAAAGCCTGCTTAAGTCATTTTCCTTTTCCATTCGCCGAACCAGGTCTCAGCATTTTCTGCTAAGCAGCGGCGGTATTGTACGCGAAGTAGGGTTGCATACCCTGGCCGATGCGGCTCTGGAGCTACTGTCGCGGAACGGCATGGCTCTTCCGGTGGTTTGCAAGCCGGATCGTGGTCAGCGGGGGGATGGCGTTTTCTTTATTCAGGACCGACGACAATTGGAGGCCCGGCTACAATCCATTGCTGTAGCTTTGAAATCCGGCGCCGAAGTATTGTATCTGTTTCAGAAACTATCCGATCATGCCTGCGAAGCCGGCGTGTTCTATGTTCGTCATCCGGACGGTTCGGCGCGAATTACTTCGATCACGCTCAAGGCCTTTCCTGTGGTGCAGGGGGACGGTATTCGTAGCCTGGAGCAACTGATTGACTCGGTGCCGGTTTTGGCCAGTCGTGAGAAAATCTATGCGCGACGTCTGGATCTGAGCTCGGTGCCCGCCGCCGGCGAATACGTCTATCTTGTGAAATCCGGCAACCACAAACAGGGGTGCATTTTTCTCGACGGAACTCGATTGCGCACTCGTCAGCTGCAAGAAGCCGTGGACCATATTTGCCGCGATCTGCCAGACTTTTATTTTGGCCGTCTGGACGTTCGGTTTCCGGATATAGAACACTTCCGGCAGGGGCGCAACCTGCAATTTGTAGAAATCAACGGAGCCGGAGCCGAGGCCACTCATATCTGGGATCCGGGGGCCCGGCTCATATCATCCTATCGAAGTCTTTTTTATCACTGGAACCTGCTATTCGCCATAGCTAACTTTAATCGAAGCGCGGAGCTTAAACCGCCGGCAGGATGGAAACTGCTTCAGGAGCTGCGTTCCTATCTTCGGCTGGCCGACGACTACGGCGTTTCGGATTGATATGGCCCATCTACTACTCTTTGATTTAATGGATACGGTAGTCATTGATCCCTTCTTCCCGGCTATACGAAGCTTGCTGGACGAAGAAGGAATCAAACAATGGGCATCGCTGCGCCGCCCCGGTATTTTTGAGGCCTTCGAAAAAGGCGAAATCTCCGAGAGTCAGTACTTCCGCGATTTCTATCGGGATGGTGATCTTCCGGATCATATGCCTTCGGTGGCCAAAATCAAAAAGCGTATGTTTGGCTCCGTGCGATTCCGACCCGGCATGAAGGAGCTACTGGACGATCTACTGCAAAGGCACGATCTGATTCTGGCTATAGCCTCCAATTACTCGGCCTGGTATCATGAGGTTTTCAGGCGCCGGCCCGAGCTGAACCGGTTTTCCTATCTTTTCTTTTCCTGCGAAATGGGCGTGCGGAAGCCCGATGCGGATTTCTTCGATATCATTGAGCGTTCCGTGCTCGATTCACTGAGCCCGGATGTAACGCTGGATTCCATCTGGTTCTTTGACGATCGTCCGGCCAACCTGGAGCCGGCCCGCGAAAGGGGCTGGCGGGCCCATTTAGTGGGGATTCGAAGTTCCGATCCCCGGGATTCTGCCGCCATCCAGGATGAAGTCGTCCAGCCGCTCAGGCAAGCCGGCATTATTTAGCCGGACCATACCCGCGAATGACCGGCAGGGAGTTTGCCGCCTCATCGCCCTGTTTTTGCGGCGCCGGTGACGGCCGTTTCTTTCCAGCTGCCAGTTACCAGCAACAGCTACCACGCCCTGGATTCTTTCAGGAATCTCTCATGGGCTACGGGCCGGGATTATGTCACATTTCATCCAGGGGCAAAAAAAAACCCCCGGGGGGGAATCCGGGGGCAGGAAGAGTGTTCATGCGAAAAGCGATTGGCGCGTTAGCGCTGCACGCTGGAATCAATGTAACGACTGCTCTGCTGCGGTCAAATCCAATTTTATTGCACTGCACAAAAAAATCAGGAGGATCCGTTCATTCCGGCTCTTTTTTCCCGGAGTACTCTAATATATACTTCCGCCTCCGGTGCGCTCAGAGCCTGCTTTTTTTCGATGAGCTGCCTGGCCCACCTGCGCTCGGCGCTTTCGCAGACATCCTGAATGGTTCTGCCGGACAGCCCATAGGACTCCTTTCCCAGGGTCAGGAGGGCCTCAGAGGGCAAATGAGCGGCATAGGACCGAAATATAGACGATCGCTCTTGTTCGTCAGGTAGCGGAAATTTTAGAATCTGGTCAAACCGACTGAGCAGCGCATGGTCCAGGTCCTCGGCCCGGTTTGTGGCCCCCACGGTGAGCAACCCGCCGGTGCGGTCCAGGCCATCTATTTTGCGCAGCAAAACAGACAGTACTCGTCGGGTGGCTTCGAACAATCCGCTTTCCCGGGAAGTGGCCAGCGCATCGATTTCATCCAGAAACAGTATGCCCCTTTCGAAGAGGGCGGCGGTGTCAAAGATCATGGCCAGGTTCTGAGCGCTTTGTCCGTAGAACTTGGAGAGGATGTTTTCTACTGGAACGTAAATGAGAGGTAAACCAGCGGCGCCGGCGGCCAGACGGGCCATGGTGGTCTTGCCAACCCCTGGCGGCCCTTCAAAGAGAATGGCGCCGGGGAGGTTGGCCGCTCCTTCGCCCCGGGTTAATCGGGCCACTCCTTCAAATACGGACATATGCCGGGCGGGTAGTAGCAGGCATTCTTCTACTTCCTGTTTGATTGCGCTGTAGCCGGCAATAGGTCCCCAGGGATCCGATTCCCCGGAAGCCGAAGACTCGGGCGCAAAGACGGTAACGCCGAGTTGTTCGAGTTTCTTCGTGGGATCCAGCTGCTGATTGGCCGGATGAAATAACTGAAAAAGCTCAATACAGATCTGTAGCTCCGATTCATTGAAGTTACCGGATCGCGAAGCTTCCACGCGAAAGTTGTTGGTGATGCTTACGAACTTAAATTTGATGCCGGACAGGAAGTTCTTTGTTTCATACAGGTTTGTGCCCAGGGATTGAAACACCGCATAGCCCGGATCCAGGGTATGCACGCGAATGTGCTCCAGGTGGTTCTTTATCACCTTCAGACCTTCCAGAACCATTTCTTCCGGCATATCCTCGGGCATGAATTCAAACCGGGTTTCGCCTTTTTCGAAGGTTAGCTTTGGAATCTCCAGGCCTGCCTGTCCGCTACGGCTGGCAAATCGTTCAATTTCTGCTTCCAGCCGATCTCTGGCGTCCGAGTAGGCCAGATCCCCGGCCCGGGTATCTTGAGTCATGCACTGTAGCTTCCATTTTTCCCTTCTCCGGTCAAATTCTATTTGGCCCGTTCTATGGCCCCTGCATACTGGGCCGGTCTATGTCAAGTAGCGGTAAATGGAAGCCGGAGTTGGAAGAACCCGCAAGCGCCAGGTTGTACATATCCTGTGGTTATGACGACGAGGGTGCCCTGGACGAAATGCGCAAAAAGGTGACAGCCGAGTTTGGCACCATCGATTTTGAGGCAAAGACCGATGCCCTGGATCCGGTACCTTCGCTCTATTCATTTCCTGATCGGCAACATATGCATATCTTCTCCCTGGCCCGGCCCATTGGCCGCGAAGAAATGGTGGATATTCGAAAAAGGTGCATGGCCCTGGAATACAAGTATCAAGAGTATGGACTGCCAAAGGTTGAACTGGATCCGGGCTATATTACCGAGTTTGCCGCCGTGCGAACCTGCCTTGAAGACGAGATCCACCGGGTGTATCTTTATGGCGGCGTCTACGCGGAGCCATTGCTCTACTTTGAAAGGTATTCCTTTCGTCCCTTTTTACATAGCCCGGAGTTCTATCGAAATACGGAAGTGCTGGCGCTTTTCAACGATATGCGACTGATCTACATCAGTTCCTGATAGCCACCTGCAATGCGAAACGAAGAAATCAGTGCAGCGAGGACATAAAGCCACTATGAATAAGCACTTCCTTACGTTAGAGAAAGACCAGAGTTGCGCCCACCGGCCTCTGCCTGGATTGTCTGTAGATCGAATGTTACCTGGATTGTCTGGCGATCGAATGTCACCTGGTTTGCCTGGCGATGGGAAGACATGTTCTTCCTGCGCTGGCCGGATCGAATACGGATTTCTTACCAGGCTCCGATTTCTACCGGCAATCATGGCTCTGATGTCGATGACCGTCTTATCATACTGCAATAATGGTCCTCTGGAAGTGCAGGCGTCGCTATTCTGTCCCGACTACAGCGCCCAGGACGATGCTTGCCAGAATCTACATTTTGAGGATGTGGAGGACTCGGATAATACCATCATGGCCCGATTCTCCGAAAGCCGATTTGCCGGCATCAAAACCTGGAAGGAATGGAATCATTACATCTACTTTGAAGAGCCCATTACCGTGGGCTTCCTGTTACGGTGGAATAGGCCGGCCGGTCTTGAAGAGCGTAGCTCGCTTAGAAATGACCTTCGTTGCGTTTACACAATCAGTCATCCCGAGACCCAGGTGTCCATTCGGGGAGAATTGGAGGGCAAACGATTGGAAAGCGGTGGCCTGTGGTGCTTTGACTATCTGGGAACACTACTGGGCGAGCTGCAAAAGCAGGAAGGCGTACTCAAGCGGATTCCCGATCCGAATTATTTTCCGGTGGATTTGAAGCTTGAGGTAGAAAGCTCCAAAAAACATTTGCGGAGAGAGGTGACCCGCCGCATCCTCGTTTACTGGAGATAGTATGTTGCCAGAGAATGCATTTGAGGTCACTATTTCAGACGTTTCCATAACCAATGTGGGGTTTGCCATCTTTTTGAAGCCTACCAGCGATAGCTCGGCCCGGGTGGTTCCTATCTTTATTGGGCCTCTGGAGACTTATTCCATATCCAGCGCTCTGGACGGCGTTACCCCGCCCAGGCCCAACACCCATGATCTGATGATTCAAATGGTGCGCGAATTGGAAGCTCGCATACTACACGTTGTTATCAACGACATTATCGGTAATGTATTCTATGCGCGCATTGTGATTCAGTCCGAGGATGGAATCGTGGAATTGGATGCACGACCTTCGGATTCCGTGGCTCTGGCCATCCGAGCCCGATGTCCCATCTATATGCACGAGAAGGTGTACAAAGAAGCGGCGGTCACCATCGGCGACGAAGGTAAAACTGAAACGGCCGAAGAGTCGCTGGTGGAAGAAGAGGAAAGCCCCGCCGAGCCGGTATCGGAACTGGACCGACTGAAGGCCATGCTCCAGCGAGCGGTAGAGGCGGAAAACTTCGAAGAGGCCGCCCGGCTTAGAGATCAGATTCGCAACCTTTCCAGCGAAAACTAGCTTTCGCCGCGATTTTTCGCAGCCGTCTTCTTGCCGACCGCCTTTTTAGCGGGCCTTTTGGCATTCACTGGCCTCTTCTTGGAAGGCGCCTTAGTTTTTGCCGAGCGTTGCGCGCCGGATCTTGCCTTCGCGTACCTTTCCAGGAAAGCATCCACAGGCCAGCGCCGTATTTCATCGCAAACTACATCCAGGGCCAGGTCCTCTGCGTTGCGAAATCGAACACAGCATTTTCCCATATCCAGTTTCTTTCCGGACTCTGAGTATTTCTTGCGAAACAGCTCTTCCTCTTTGCCGTAAACGCACATCATGTAGATGGCCATGTAGTTTTTCTGCGATGCCAGGCTGAGAAAGGGAACGGGGGTGTCGGGTTTTCCCAGATATCCCTCGGGATAAAGCTTCAACGGCACAACGTAGGAGATCATTCCGTATTGCATCGTCTCTTTGTAGCCAGCAGGCAGGGCTGCTTTGATGGATTGGCGGATTTTTTGCAGTTGCTTCTTTCGTTCCGGCGGAAGCTCCTTTAGATATTCGCTGACCGTTTCTGCCGAACTTTGCACTTTTCGCCTCTGAAACCCGTTGGATTTGGGACCTGGAACCGGGGCGGCAGAAACGTTTGCCGGCGGTCGGAACAAGGGTCCGCACTTAAGCTATGGATGTAGCTACAGATTCTCTTTGCCGATTCAACTTCTTTTTCTGGAAGGACGCTGCATCCTGCTTTTCCAGGGAATGTCATGACCGCCGGTCAGCTTGTGGCAGTAGCGGGCCAGAACAAACAGATAGTCCGAAAGCCGATTCACCCAGATCATTCCAATAGTCCCCAGAATAATCGATTCTCCGGTTTGCTCCATTTGGCGGTTCGCCGCCACCAGCTTTCGTTCCAGTCGCCGACATACTGTACGGCCAATGTGGAATTGGGCAGATGCGGGGTCCCCTCCGGGAAGTATGAATTGCTTCATCTCGGGTAAGCTTTCGTTCATTTCGTCGATCCATCCTTCGATGCTGTCCACATCCGAAGCCAGGATAGAGCCCTCCTCGGTGGGAAAGCCGGCCAGCTCTGCGCCAAGCTCAAAAAGGAGACTCTGGATGCCGTGGATCTGCGCTTCGATCTTTTCGAAGTCCGGGCCGGCAATTCTTTCGGTTTGCGCTTCCTGCTGCATGAAGGAAAGGGCCAGGCCAATCACCGAGTTCAATTCATCGGAAGTGCCGTACAATTCTACTCGGAGGTGGTCTTTGTAAACTCGGGTTCCGTTTGCCAATCCGGTCTGGCCCTGGTCTCCGGTTTTTGTATAGATCTTCATGGAAATCTCACCTGTTCTTTAATTTCTAGTATCGCGAGTTTGTGCATAGCGGTTCAGCTCTAGCCAGATTCCGGTATTTGATGACCGGTCTTTCGGATCTTGCCGCAAACGGTCTTCCGATACTGACAAATTCATGGCAGGCCCGTCGCTTTGCGAATGGCTGAGACGGCCAGCTCCAATACGGCGCTTTCGGACAAACTGGCATCAATGCGCTTACAGCTGGCCGGCAGGATGCTCCGGTAATTCTCATAGATTCGCTGTAACCGTTCCCGGCTCTCGAAATGCTCTTTTTCCTTTTCCGGCAGCCGTTTCTCGATTCGTTGCAGCGCCCGGTCCGGAGCAAGTTCCAGATAAATCACAATATCCGGTTCCGGAAAATGTTTTTGTCGGTTCAGGATCTCCTGTGCCTGCCCGGCGTCTCGTGCCTGGTAAGCGGCCGTGCTATAGATGTAGCGATCCTGAATTACCGTTCTGCCTTCATTCAATGCAGGCTGAATATTATCCTGAACATTTGCTGCCCGATCGGTCAAGAACAGCTCCATCCATTCTTCGTCCGTGGCCGGGGCCGGCGCTTTTCCCTGCAAACAGGCCCTTATTTTCAATCCGCTGGGTAATTCCGTGGGTTCGCGAAGAAAACGCACCCGTGGATCCGGGCCCAATTCGTTTCTGAGATTCTGCCAAAGGGTGGTCTTGCCCGAGCCATCGATGCCTTCCAGAACCACAAAAAGGCCTTCCGAAGCCGATTCCGAAGTTTCTTCTTTTTTGATAGCGGCCATCGGTTTCCACTTTACCGCAGGGCGCGCTACTGTAAACTCTCCTCCCATGGAAAAAAGGGCTCTGGAGCAGCTCTGGGATCAGAAAGAATCTGCCGGAAAAAAGAAGAAGTTAGTAGGTACAATCTACGAAATTCTTTTTGCTTTGGTGGCATTTACCAACCTGTGCCTGGTAGTATTCGACGCATCCTATCTCTGGAAAATTCCCTATGTCCGAATGACCTTTAGGGATGTATACCTGGACTATGCCCCCGGGCTGGTAAAACGTTATGATCCCGTAAAAGGAATTGAATCGCACAGATTCGTAGATTCCTATAACGAAGAATTAAAAAAACTAAAGAATGCTCTGTCTACTCTGGCCGAGAATCCCAATGACTTTGAGGCCCGTCAGGCTTCGCTGACCAGCCGCGAGGAACTGGTGGAAATGACGGTGGATATGATCAACCGTCGGGGAGTGGATAGCCACTTCTACCTGGCCGAAAAGGACGGAGTGCTGGAGCGCATGAAAAATATCATGCGCGAAGAGTATCCCAACGAGGACGATTCGGCCAAGGATGCCTTCCGGGAGTTCTTCAGCGCCGAGAACCTGACGCCAGAGAACTACAAAGAGAAGTTCCAATTCTTTGATTCAGAAGTAATGTACCTGATGAACCAGAACTATTTTCGCTGGATTGGCGAAGATGGCGAAAAGAAGGACTATTTCCATACGATCGACCTCTGGTTTGTTCTGTTCTTTCTTGTGGATTTCCTGGGACGTTGGGTGATGGCAATTGTACAGAAGCGCTATCGTCGCTGGTATTTGTTCCCGGTCCGTCAATCCTACGAAGTGTTTAATCTATTCCCGCCGCATCATGCTGCCTGGTTTAGACTCTTACGTGTAATCCCATTCTACATGCGAATCCGTCAGAATGGCTGGCTCCCGGACGACGGTCTGGCTCCTGACATCATAAAGAGTAACGCATCCATCATCGCCGAAGAGATTAGCGGTCTGGTAGTGCTGAACGTCCTGGATCAAACCAAGGCTTCGCTCAAGAAGACTGGCATTCGTATGGAAGGCGAAACCCGGGATGCGGTAGAAAATCTTCTGAACAATCAGATGGCCAGCGTTGCCAAGAAGGTAATGCCGGAATTGCAGCCCAGGATTTCGGAGATGGTGAGCTACTCCATCAACCGGGCAATGGAGCCATATCTGCTTTCGCCCATAGGCCCCATTGTTCGACTCATTCTCATGTCCGTTCATGCTACGGTAAACGACGGGCTGGAAGCGGCCCTGTCCGGTCCGGAAGGGACTGAGCGGCTGAGCCGAATCCTACAAGAGTCTGTGGCCAATATTATGGAAGATATGGGCGATCCCGAAACCCAGGAAGCTCTAATCGCCGACGTGATTCGAGTGCTGGACCGGGTACAGGAAGATGTACGCGAAAGCGTAGCCAACCGAAATGCCTCAAAATAGATCTTCCGGCGAGGGGGATCTGTTCGAACTTCCTTCGGACGGTCCCCTGGCACAGAAGCTCCGTCCCGCCGACTGGGATGAACTGGTGGGCCACGAAAATCTACTGGCCCGTCTCAAGCGACTTCCTCCCCATTCGCTCATATTGTCCGGACCGCCCGGCACCGGAAAAACTACCATTGCCGGCGTACTTGCCTCGCACTGGAATCGACCATCTTTCTTCTTGAGCGCTGTTAGCTGCGGCGTTAAAGAAGTCCGCCAGGTTCTGGAGTCGTCCAGAAACCATCCCGAGGGGGCCTTGCTCTTTCTGGACGAAATTCACAGATTCAATCGCGCTCAACAGGACTCGCTGCTGGAAAGCGCCGAGAATGGTAGAATCCTGCTCATTGGCGCAACAACCGAGAATCCGAGATTCCAGGTAATTGGGCCTTTGCTTTCGCGGTGTACTGTGTATTACCTGGAAAAGCTACGCAAAGAGGACCTTACGGTTATTGCCGGCCGGGTTCTGGAAAAGGGCTTTGGCCAGCATGGTCTGGAATTCGGCGAAGGAGCTCTGGAAAAGATTCTGGAAGCGGCGGATGGCGATGGTCGTAGATTGATTCGCATTCTGGAGAATCTGGCCACCGATGCCGTTTTCGCCGATCGCAAACAGATCGCATTCGATGGGGATTTGCCGGAACTCAGTTTCTCCTACGGTGTGGACGATCACTTTGATTCCATTTCGGCATTCATCAAAAGCATTCGCGGTTCCGATCCCGATGCGGCTCTGCTGTATCTGGCCAGCATGCTGCAAGCCGGCGAGGATCCGGTGTACATCGCTCGTCGACTGGTGATCCTGGCCTCCGAGGATGTGGGCAATGCCAGTCCCACCGCGCTCACTCTCTGTGTTTCTGTTCTCGAAGGCGTCAGTAAGATCGGCATGCCGGAGGCGCGAATCCTTCTGGCCCAGGCGGTGACTTTTCTGGCCTCCAGTCCCAAGAGCAATGCAACGTATCTGGCCATCGACCGTGCCATGGAAGTGGCCTCAAAAAAAAAGGGTTACAGTCCCGCCACACTTGAAAAATCGAACTCAACCTGGCAGTTCGGTTCGGTACAGGTATCCCCACGATTATCCCGGTCATTTCGTGGAACAGAGATACTTCCCGGAAGACCTGGAGGAAACCGCGTTCTATACGCCGGATCCGGTAGGTCAGGAAGAACGGATTGCTCAGAAACTGAAATCGTTGCGGCCGGACCGCTACAGCGATTAAATCTCGCGCAGACACCAGGAAACAAGGAATGAGCCAATCAGCAAATCGAACGGAAAGACCTGCAGCCGGTGGTCTACCTCGATGGGATTTGCCGTTAAAGCCAGTCTACAAGAAGATCCATCATACGCTGGATTTCTTTGGATTGTTTCGCATTGTTGAAAGGCACAGCCATACCTGTTTTTTTCTGGAATCTCTGGAGGAGGGCTCTTCGGACAGCCGGTATTCGGTGATCGGTTTTCTTCCGGAAGTCGTTCTCCGTGCTCAGTCCCATGGTTTGCATTACGAGAAGCTCAATACCGCTCCGGACAGCGATTACTCGGTTCTGGAGTCCGATTTCTATGAATCCGCCAACCCTTACGAACTGGTGGCAAACTGGATGCCGGATAACAGCATCTCCCGAAACTACTGCGGCGGTCTGGTGGGTTATCTGGGTTACGATGCTACGAATTTCTTTGAGCCTGGCCTGGGGCTGCGGTTTCATCCGGAATTCGACCCATTCGTATTCGGAATCTATACCGACGGTCTCGTTTACGATAAGATGACCGGGGAAGTATTCTACTTCTATTACGACAAAGACCGCTCGGCTCAGATACAATCCTGGATGGAAGAAAAGCCGCCGGCCACGGAGCCGCTAAAAGCAACTTTGCTGGAAAAGACACGCAGCGCCGAGCAGCACCGGGTAATGGTACAGCAAACCCTGGAAGAGATCAAGGCAGGCAATACATTCCAATGTCAGATCGGCTTTCAGGTGAACTACAAACTGGAAGGATCCACCATGGCCTTCTACGAAGCGTTGCGCGAAGTGAATCCTTCGCCCTATATGTACTTTGTTAAATTTGGCCAGCGCCAGATCATCGGGGCCAGCCCCGAGCTTGTCTTCAGGTTAAGGCAGGGCGAAATGGAAACCTATCCGCTGGCCGGTACCACGCGACGGGCCCAGGATAAACAGGAAGATATTACCAACGCTCGTTCGCTGTTGAACGATCCAAAAGAAATCGCCGAGCACAACATGCTGGTGGATCTGCACCGAAATGACCTGGGACGGGTGGCTCGTTTTGGAACCGTCAAGGTGCGGCGATTGATGGACATTCGAAAGTTTTCCCATGTGCAGCATATCTCCAGCGAAGTAGTGGGAATCATTCGAAAAGACAAAAACATGTTCGATGGTCTCAAAGCCACTTTTCCCGCAGGAACGCTTTCCGGCGCTCCCAAAGTAGAAAGTATGAAGATCATCGAGCGGATTGAAAAATCGCCCCGCGGCCCTTACGGTGGCGCCGTGGGTCACTTTGGCTGGAACGGGGATTGTACCTTTGCCATTCCCATTCGTACGCTTTTTGTAAACGGTAACCACGCTTTCGCTCGGGCATCCGGCGGGATTGTCTATGATTCGGATCCGGACTACGAGTTTCGTGAAATTGAAAACAAGCTGGCGGCCATTGTGCGAACATTGGAGCGATTCGAAACCGGCGGGACAGGAAAGCATTCCTCCGGCGGTGATCACGGTTCAGGGGCCGATTCGCAGGATTCTGCTTCCGGATCCCAGGACTCGGTTTCTGGTCCCCACAGTAAGTCCTCAGGAGGTGAGCCATGAACGTTTTGATTGTAGATAACTACGACAGCTTCACCTATAATCTATACCAGTATGCCGGCGAGCTCCTGGAGGATCGTACCGGAAACTTTCGGCTGGATGTTTTTCGAAACGACGAAATCAATCTGCAGGGTGTTGAATCCGGCGCCTATGATCGAATCATACTTTCGCCGGGCCCCGGAGATCCCGCAGATCCGGCCTATTTTGGGGTCTGTATGGATATTCTGAAAGGCCCGGCCCACAAAACGCCGGTGCTCGGGGTGTGCCTGGGAATGCAGGGTATGGCCCATGCTTACGGCGGAGTGGTTAAGCGCGCCCGGCTACCCATGCATGGTAAGACTTCGCCGGTATCCACGGACGGAAAGGGAGTGTTTCGTAACCTGCCCGATGAGCTTTCCGTTATGCGTTATCATTCACTGATCGTGGAACTGGAAACATTACCGGATTGCTTCGAGATTACTTCTCGAACCCTGGATTCCGAGCCGGAGCTAATGGGCATTCGCCACAAAGAATTCCCCATGGAAGGGATTCAGTTCCATCCCGAGTCCTTTGCCACGGAAGCCGGCATGCAGATGATTGCCAATTTTCTCTATCCCTAGTCAGTATGCTTGCGAGAAGCCCTGTTTCGGGTACCCAGAAATGAAAACACAGTTCTATGAAATTGGACCGGAGCAGCCGGTATATTTGATTGCGGAGATCGGGCTGAACCATAATGGAGATGTGGATCTGGCTTTGAAGATGATCGAAGCAGCGGCACGGTCCGGAGCGCACTGCGCGAAGTTTCAGTTGTTTGACTCAACGCATTTCATTAACTCCGGGGCTCGGCTGGGAGACGGCGAACCGGGATCCCTTCAGTCATTCTTCCAGAGCTTTGAACTGTCCGCAGATGAGTGGCAGCGGGTAACGCATGCCTGCAAGGAAAACCGCATAGACTTTCTCTGTTCCGTATTCGATGAGCCTTCGCTGGATCTATACGAAAAGCTGGGCGGGACCAGTGTCAAGATCGCATCCACGGATCTTACCTGCCGGCCCCTTCTGGAATCCGTAAGAAAACGAAAGCTGGGCATCTATCTTTCCACCGGGGCTTCCAACGCAGATGAAATAGAACGAACTGTTTCCTGGATTGGCAATCCGGAACTCTTGTTTCAATGTGTTTCTTCGTATCCGGCCAATCCGGAAGACTACAATCTGCGCACGCTAACTTTCTGGCAGCAGAAGTACGGTTGCCTTACCGGCATCAGTGATCATTGCATGGAGCTTACTTTGAGCCTGCAGATGCCCGCGCTGGGAGGAGTGGCCATCGAACGTCATTTCACACTGGATAGAAATATGGAAGGTCCAGACCATAGTATCAGTTCCACTCCCGAAGACTTCGGTAGTCTGCGCCGCCAGCTCGCCCTGCTGCAGAAGGCCATGGGCAATGGAGTAAAACGGTCCATGCCCTCCGAGGAGGGCGTCCGCGCCGGCGGCCGACGGAGTCTCTATTTCCGCGCGGATCTGAAGACCGGGCACGTCCTTCAAGAAGAAGACATTCTGCCCCAGCGCCCCGGAGGCGGTATGGCTTCGGAAATCCAGGCCGAGCTAATCGGAAAATCGCTGGTTGTGGCCGTGGAGGCAGGCAGCCCGGTAGAATCGGCTCATTTCAAGGGTTGAGCAGATCTACGTAGATTTTCTGACTTGGCCTGATTGGAGCGCTTATTTAGCTGACGGTATGCAACGAACAGGTCTGGAACTGATTCGTGATCACCTGGACCCGGATCAGGCCAGGGAAAGACTCCAGGAGCACAACGATCCTGAAGTGAAGGACTGGTTTGCTCTCTACACAAAGGCTCGTGCGGAAAAGAAGCTGGGTCTGGCGCTGGATCGTCTGGGTATTGAGAACTACCTTCCATTGATTAGCGAAAAGCGGCAGTGGTCAGACCGGGTGAAGGTGATCGAAAGCCCTCTATTCAAAAGCTACATATTTGTTCGTATAAATTACATAAGGGAAAAGGTACGGGCCCTCCAGGCCGCCGGTACCGTGCACATGGTGCGCTCGGAAGGGCAACCGGTGGTGCTACTTCCTGAAATCATCCATAACATTCGCCTGCTGGTGCAGCATGCCGAATCAATTCGTGTGGATCCTTACAAAGGTTTCATTCAAGGAACTCCCGTGCGTGTGCGAAGCGGAGTGTTGAAAGGATTGACCGGCATTGTAAACAAGGTAAATAGCAGAAATACGGTCTATGTGGTGCTAAAGAGCATTGGAAGGGTGATGACGGCCACCCTGGATCCCATGGATCTGGAACTGGAAGATCTATGAGTCTCTTTGAACTTTTCAAAAACAGTTATGACATGCAGATTGCAGAACTGCAGTCGAACGGAGACCTTATAGAATCGGACTCCGTAGAGAAAGCATGCGAATTGATCTTGAACTGCCAGGGAAAGCTTGTTTGCTCGGGTATGGGCAAGTCCGGCCTGATTGCGCAAAAGCTGGCGGCCACCTTCTCTTCGACAGGGACTCCCGCCTTCTTTCTCCACCCCGGAGAGTCGTTACATGGCGATCTGGGTGTAGTCCAACCAAATGACGTTGTGTTGCTTCTGGCCAAAAGCGGCGAATCCGACGAAGTGGTGCAGATGCTCCAGGTAATTCGAAAGATGGGCAATCCGGTGATTTCGATTCTGGGAAATCCCAATTCTTCGGCCGGAAGAATGTCTACTGTGATTGTACGCGCCAGTGTAAGTCGCGAGGCCGACTCGTTGGACCTGGCTCCCACAGCGTCCACTACCGTTTCGCTGGTTGTGGGCGATGCGTTGGCCACGGCCGTCTCTGAAAAAAGAGGCTTTCAACCCGAAAACTTCGCACTCTATCATCCTGCGGGACAACTGGGAAAGCGGCTACTGCTCAAAGTGGAGGATTTGATCGATACTCCCGATATAATGCCTGTCTGCAGCGAGCAAGCGTCCATGACCGAGCTTCTGGAAGCGGTGACCCGACCGAACCAGGGCGGAGCCATGATCGTAAATGCCAATAACGAAGTGATCGGGCTTGTTACCGACGGCGATCTCCGTCGCGCTATTCTAAAATACGGCAACGTATTGGAACGCGAACTCAAGGAAATCATGACCGCCAATCCAATCACGATTACCCGGGATACCATGGCTCTGGATGCGCTCCGTATTATGGAAGACCGGCCTTCGCAGATCAGCGTTTTGCCAGTCGTCGACGAAAAGAATCATCCGGTGGGGCTTCTGCGGATCCACGATCTGGTACGGGCAGGGCTGTAAGGCGGCCGCCCCCGGATATCCTATTGCCGATTTTTCTGGGATGAGTATAAACTACACTCTGTGCAAAGCATGCAAGCGATTGCTTTGGCTACCGGCAGGCTCGCAGGGAACTCGTTGGGATCACAAGTTACCCGCAGGTTCGCATGGAACTCGTCAGAATCCGGGTGTTCCCAAACTTTGACTTTCCACTCTTACGCGGCAAATCAATCCAATGTGCATCGTGATCTCCAGGTTTACTTGGCCGGGTCGTGGTTTTAGTTTCTGCAGGGTTTCCACTGCGTGAAAAAACCGTATACTATATAAATGCAGAGCCAATTGGATGAAATAGTCGCAACCATTCGAAGTGAGCCAGCTACCGGAGAAGTGGCCAGTTACATTCCGGAACTGGCCCATGCCGATCCGAATCTACTTGCGATTTCTGCCATTGATCTGTCGGGAAAACAGTTTAGCGCCGGCGATGTTGAGCACAGCTTCACATTGCAGAGCGTAAGCAAGGCCTTCTCGCTGGCGTTGGCCCTGGAGATACACGGTCCGCTAGTTTTTAACAAAGTAGGTTATGAGCCCACAGGAAATCCGTTTTTCTCCATGCTTCCTCTGGAATCGGAACAGGGAAAACCCCGAAATCCGTTCGTGAACTCCGGAGCCATTGCCGTAAGCGGAATGATTCCAGGAGACACCAGGCAGGAAAGCTACGAGAAATTCCTGAAATTCCTCACAAAGCTAAGCGACGGGCAGCAATTCAGGCTGGATGAGCCAACATATACTTCCGAATCAGAAACCGGCTTTCGCAATCGCGCCATGGCCAACTTTCTGAAGCAATATGGCTGGATCGAGGACGTGGATCTGGCCGTAGAAACCTATTTCATGCATTGCTCCACATTGATAAATACCGATCAATTGGCCCGGCTGGGACTATTTCTTGCGAATCGCGGCGTTGATCCAATCACCGGGAATCGTATCCTGGATGAATCCAGCTGCCGCGCCATCGTCACTCTGATGACTACCTGCGGCACCTATGATTATGCCGGCCGGGTGGCGATTGAAATTGGACTTCCTTGCAAAAGCGGAGTGAGCGGAGGAATACTTGCCATTGTGCCTGGTAAGATGAGCATTGCTGCTTTTTCTCCTCGACTGGGAACGCACGGTAACAGCGAAGCAGGCATGCGAATGCTTCAGTTGTTGTCCGAAGAGCTGGAGCTTTCGATTTTTCAGTAAGTGTACCGTGCATGAGCGCTTTCGAGTCCCAGGGTTCTATGGCGACTTCCGGCGGTTCTGAAAGGCCGGCTTGATGCGGCCATTTGTACCGAAATTGGGCGCGAGATAGCTCACTTTTTTGCTGGCCATTTCCTTACCCTGGTGTATCATTCGCTGTGAGATTTTCCATTTTCGGATTCCGACAGCTTTGCCATTCGACTGTCAGACTCCTGGGCAGACAAATGGCCACCGGCGTTCTATTGGCGGGTATTGGTTTTCTACCTGCATGTGAAGTGGCGCGGATTGACTGCGCTTCTGGCGACGGCTCTTGCAACAGTTCCATTGCTGCAGCACTGTTTCAAACCACCAGGGTCATCGCCATTGCCGGTAGCGGAGGCCAGATCTGGGTATCGAGAGATGGGGGTGCCACCTACCAGGAAATCATTCCCGGGGATCCGGCCGCATCCTATTCGCATATCAAGATTGCCGATGAGCGCCAGATTGTTGTGGGTGGCACAAACTCCACCGGACCTTATATCATCGATTCGGAAAGGCTCGATACTAATTGGAATTCAGCGTTCAATACCCCGGACTCCCCCTCGCTCGCTGGGCTGGATGTGTCGGACGATGGCGCCTATGGTGCATGTGGATCTAACGTCACACAGGCGGAATTCTACTACAGTAATGAGCCGGGCATATGGAGTACGGTGCAACCTCCGGTAGGAACCCCCGGCTCCTGCTTCTACTTCAATGGTGCATTCTATGCCACCATCTCCAACACAAATTTTCTGCACATCCGTCAGTCAGACGGAAGTTTTGCTCCGGTCTTGTCCGATGGCAGCGTTACTACTATTGACGGTGTGGCTATAAACGGGGCCAGTGCAGTGCTCATAGATACTCCCAATGATCGAGCTTTCCTGACCACCAATGGAGGGGTCACCTGGAACACGTTTTCCCTGGGTGCCAGTCTAAGCTGCCGCGAAGCTGCTTATGGTAATGGTCGGTACGCTACCTATTGCGCCACTGGCCCTTCTATTTACGTTTCTCAGGATGGCCAGAGCTGGGCTGCCACCGGGGTAAACCCGGGTTCTGTGCTTTCCACTATCAGTAGCCTGTCCTTTGCCGATGGCTATTTCTACATTACGGGCCAGAATGGTTCCGGAAATGCTGCGGTATACCGCACCGTGGATTTTTTCTCTTACGAACTGAGTTTTGAGGGGCCGGCGGGCACTGCTGGAGCGCGAGACGAGCTTCCGGCTTTGCGGGTGCTTGTTCGCTAAGAGCCATAGAAGCTCTGAATTAACTTGCATTATTTTTTGACTTTCGCGCAGGTGCTCGCTAACTGTGTTCCATGGACGTTGTCGCTCCCCTGAAACCTTTCGCCTGCGTACTGGCCTTTTGTGCATCCATTTTCGGAGGCGGTCCGGAATCCGACCGGGAAACGGCATTGCCGCCGGCGCCCGAATCGGTGCAGGAGCAATACATTGGATCCTGGCAGCAGGGATCGGACAGCCAGTGTTCTATTTCGCTACGCGTAGAACAGGGACATGATAGTAAGTTGATCTACGAACTAAAGGGAAAGGAAACCTCCTATCAGGGGCTGGCGGAAGCCACGGATTTCTGGATCTATCTGGGCGATGTCACTTCGGCGAATTACGATGCATCCGTGCCTGTACTGGTTTTGCGAAACCAGTCAGAAGGCACCGATAGGGCTCCCATCGCTGAATGCCCGGAAGATATAGTGGTGCTGGAAAGAGCTGAATAATCTAGGCAGCTAAATGTCGGCTTCGAACGCCCTTGATCAGTAACCACAGACAAAGCGGGATTTCGCCGGCCAGGGCGGCAACAACTACAATCCCTTCGAAAATATCCGAGTGCTCGGCATAGTTGCTCATGCCAAGAGTGCCAACTGTATCGGTAATGTATCCGAAGGCTGCCAGAAGAATCAGGATGGCCAGCCAGGAAGGAAATAGTTCGGATCTGTAGATTAGATAGGACTGAACAATCAAACTGCCTGCGAAAAATATCAGGGCCAATTTGTATCCGGTGGCGTGGGCATTTAGTAACAGGTAGGAAGTGTTTGCGGCTGGCGTAGCTGTTCCGACTGAAGCCTCCTGGCCCGGCAGCGTGGGCGTTAGATCTGCTCCTATAGTAACCTGAAGCGCCATCCATAGAAAGATAAGATTCAGTCCCAGGGCCGAGGCCTGCACCAGGCGAAAAAATGCCGCCAGCAGCGAAAGGGAAGCGCTTACAGCTCGTAGCAGAACAAAGAAACCCAGAGCTACCACAACATCGGCCACTACCATCACCAGATCCGCCAGGATTCCAGCCCGAAAAAGGCCCTGATTATTATGAATATTCTGCGACGTGGACTCCGGATTGCCGAGCACAATCAGTTCGGCTCGCACGGCCCCTTCGGCAAACATACCGCATACGATAATGATCAGATAAAAAAGGCCGGTGATTCGGGCGATTTTCTTTAATTGTGCGAGATCTTCGGGCCATGTTTGGGACATGATATCCTCCCTGATTTTATTCTAAAGCCTTACGATGTAAGTGTCTGAGTCAAGGGGAATAATTCCATGATCCACAGATATAATGCCATCCCGGGCCGTATGCGGACCCAGGATTTCAAACCTCCCGAGAGGAATTGCCGTGGATGACTCTTTCGGGCTCGTTCTGTACCGGCCTGCGAGTTGCCGAAATCTGATGACCCTGCTGTTATGCAGCTCGGTTTCGCCATAGGTTTTGCTTGCGGCAAATACACGGACTGCCTCGCTGGTCTGGTTTGAGCTTTACCGAGATACTACTGATTTCCTTTGCTCTGGCCATGGACTGTTTCGCGGTTTCCTACGCCACCAGTCTGGCCGGGAAGGTAAATCATCCTATGGAGACTCTTCGCCTGGCGTTTTTCTTTGGCCTGTTTCAGGGAGGAATGCCTTTTCTTGGATGGCTGGGCGGTTCTGCTTTTCAGAGTTATCTGGCGCCGTTTGATCACTGGTTGGCCTTTGGCTTGCTGGCTTTCATCGCCCTGCATCTTTTCTATGAAGCATGGCAGGGTGATGATCTTCCGGCGGAAAGCCGGGCCTTGAGCTGGCAGGGGCTGTTACTGCTTTCGCTGGCTACAAGCGTAGATGCCCTGGCTGCCGGACTCAGTTTTTCCGTGCTGGATACTGGTATTGTTACCCCTGTAATATCTATTGGAATCGTGGCCGCATTGATGACATTTCTGGGAATATTTCTGGGTCGGATTACCAGAAGTCGCCTGGACAGGTACGCGGCCGTACTGGGCGGTCTGATACTTCTGGGAATAGGGATACGAATCCTGGTAGTTCACATTCAAACCGGCGTCTGACGGGAAAAAGAGCTTCCCGATTTATGCGAAATGAGCCATAAAATGCAAGGCAGGAACTGGAGGGCCCAGGGAAAAGCAAAGATGATCAACTACAGGCTGGTTCTATTGCCGGGACGTCATTGCGACCACGAAGAGGAAAGCAAGACCCTGAGGTTCTATAATCCTGCGCGCGATACAGCGCCGGAGCAGAATATTCCCGAATGCCCGGAGGGGGGCTTATACTTTGAAAGGGTAAAATGATTCAGAGCGGGCAGAAGGGGGGAAGGCCGGGGCATGATAAAAATCATTTGCAATTCAAATGAAAGACTGTCAGTATTCGGGGCATGAAACAAATCATGCGAAAGACTACTCTTATCATCTTTTTCAGCGCTCTGGCCGTTCCCGTGGCTGGATTCGCCCTGCCAGTAATCTCGCCGGCAAATACGGAAACCAGACCGATGAACACCGCCGAGTGCGACTATGATGTAGGAGACCGGGTAAAGGTAAAATGGCAGGGTAAATGGTATCCCTCTGAAATTCTGAAGGTAAAGCCCGACTGTAGCCAGTATTACATTCACTATATCGATTGGAGTGATTCCTGGGATGAATGGGTGAGTCCGGATCGTATCCAAAAATAAAGCAGCAAACCGCTTCAAGGTCGGCGTCATACGGAAGCTGGCCTTGAGGATGCCAAGGTTGGTCTCAGGAACCTGGCCCTGACCATACTGACTTTGACCTGATAGAATTGGCCGAAGCCCCGCATTAAAGGATCGGAACAGGCGCCAACGGTGTGTCCTTATTACTACCGGCCTTTGCCGACTCATTCGGGCGTCAGGTTCCGCGAGCTCTTCGGGTGGCGCACTAAAGAGATGCCTCTGACCGGGCGATTCTTAGCCGGAGGGCTCTTCGGATTCCAGCAGAAAGGGGTAAGTCTTTTCTATTTCCAATCGAATGGATTGCGCTTTCTGACTACTTGTTGAATCCCATTTACAGGGAACCTGGATTTCAACAGACTTGCCCGCAGGCACCGATGCAAAAAACTGGCATTTGCTGGTCTTTCCCGGGTTTCCGGAATCTGTCTTGCTGGCCAGATGGATCAAGCCCAGGATGCTTCGATCGCCATCGGCGGAATTGTACACGTTAACCTGGAACAGATCGTAACCAGGCATCTCAAGTGCCTGGCCGGTGGCGGAGACTTCCCAATCATCCTGGTCTAGCTCCGAGGAAGGATTGGCCCACAGAGGTGCCCGGAATCCCAGCAACACTATAAGCATCATGACCATCCGCTGCGCAAATCCCGCGCTGAGCAATGGCATGGTAGGCGCTAGAACGCCAGATTTTGCTCTGAATCGGCTGTACGAAAGCAAGGACGATAGGGCTCTCATTTAGTACATTTACAGGAAACGGACCATTTCGGACTCTGGTCAGGATGGGAAAGCTCCCTGTTTGTAGGATAGTATGAATATGGAAAATGCAGGCAACCGGAATTTTATACCGCAGAAAAGCGGACTCTACGACCCGGATATGGCACGCGATGCCTGTGGCGTAGGATTTGTAGCGGATATCAAAGGCACCAAATCCCGGAAGGTAGTGGATATGGGCCTGCAGGTTGTATGTAACCTGGCACACCGGGGGGCCGTGGGCGCGGATCCGCAGACCGGGGACGGGGCCGGATTACTAATTCAGATTCCGGACAAATTCTTCCGTCGAGTAGCCAAAGAAGACTGCGATATTATTCTTCCTCCGAAAGGTCGTTATGCCATTGGCTTTGTGTACCTTCCACAGAACCGTACCATCCGAAAAGCCGTAGAAAACATCATCGAGAAGGTGGTGATGGACGAAGGTCAGACCTTTCTGGCCTGGCGCGACGTTCCCATAAACGCCGAATACTGCGGCGAAGGCGCTCGGGCCACCATGCCTGTGTTCAAGCAGTGCTTTATCCAGGCATCAGACGACATGACCACCAACAGCGACTTCGAAAGAAGGCTCTATCTGATTCGTCGGGTAATCGATCGTCGGGTGCGCGCCGAACACAAGCTGGACCGAAGCCAGTACTACGTTCCGTCATTTTCCAGTCGCACTATCAACTACAAGGGCATGCTACTTTCCGAGCAGCTTCCCGAGTTCTATTTGGATCTGAAAGCCCAGGATATGGAATCCGCCCTGGCCATGATCCACATGCGCTTTTCTACCAATACCTTCCCGACCTGGGATCTGGCTCATCCGTTTAGAATGATTGCCCATAATGGGGAGATTAACACCCTGCGCGGCAACATCAACTGGATGGCTGCTCGCCAGATGATCATGGAAAGCCCCTACTACGGCAAAGATCTTCGCAGAATGCTTCCTATCATCATGGAAGGTCAGAGCGATTCGGCCACCTTTGATACGGTTCTTGAGCTTCTGTACATGGCCGGTAGAACTTTGCCCCATGCCATGATGATGATGATTCCCGAGGCCTGGGGTAAGAAGAAAGGCATGAGCGCCGAAAAGCGTGCTTTCTACGAATACCATGCCACGATGATGGAGCCCTGGGATGGTCCCGCGGCGGTGGCTTTCACCGACGGTCGAGTGATCGGCGCTACTCTGGATCGAAACGGTCTTCGTCCCGCTCGTTACCTGGAAACCAGGGACGGCTTGATTATCATGTCATCCGAAGTGGGAACCCTGCCTGTGGAGTCTTCTAACGTCGCTCGTAGTGGTCGCCTGCAGCCGGGCCGAATGTTTCTTATCGATCTGGAAGAAGGTCGTATCGTAGACGACGAAGAAATCAAAAGCCAGATCGTAAACCAGAAGCCCTACCTGGAGTGGGTGGATACACAGATGATTCGCCTGAGTCAGTTGCCGGATCCTCCCTTTGTCTATCAACCGGACCACGAAAGCATTCGGGAACGTCAGCGCGCCTTTGGCTACACGTCCGAAGAAGTGATGACTCTCATGCGTCCCATGGCCATAAGCGGCGAAGAGCCCATCGGTTCCATGGGCGATGACGTTTCTCTGGCGGTCCTCAGCGAAAAGCCGCAGCCGCTATTTAGATATTTCAAGCAATTGTTTGCTCAGGTGACCAACCCGCCCATCGATCCTATTCGTGAGGACCTGGTTATGGATCTCACTACCTGGGTGGGTCCGGAAGGAAACATCCTGGATGAAACCCCAGAGCATGCGCACCGCATTGAGCTGGAGCACCCTGTTCTGACGAACAATGAGTTGGAAAAGATCCGAAGCATAAAGCAGGGTAAGTTCAAAACCATCACTATAAACATCCTGTTCGATCCGGATGCCAAGCATGGTATGCGAAACCGCCTGGACCAGATCTGCGATGAAGCGGCCCAGGCCGTGCGAAACGGATACAACCTGATCATCCTGAGCGACCGCGGCGTGGCGCAGAATATGGCGGCCATTCCCAGTTTGCTGGCCATGGCCGGGGTGCATCACTTTCTGATTCGTGCAGGTCTGCGAACCAAAACCGGGCTCATCATCGAATCCGGCGAACCGCGAGAAGTGGCTCACTTTGCCATGCTTCTGGGATACGGCGCCAACGGAATCAATCCTTACCTGGCATTCGAAACCCTGGTGGATCTACACAAAGAAGGCGCTCTTCCAGAGGTGCAGGACATCAAGGATGCGCGAAAGAACTACATCAAAGGCATTGGAAAAGGACTGTTCAAGATATTCTCCAAGATGGGTATTTCTACTCTGCAATCCTACACCGGCGCTCAGATCTATGAAGCGGTGGGACTGGATTCCGAACTGGTAAACACCTATTTCACTGGAACCTATACTCTGGTGGAAGGCATGAGCATGGAAATGCTGGAGGAGGAGACCATCCGGAGGCATCGACAGGCGTATGATGCCACCTACTATCCGGGAGTGTTGGAGCCAGGAAGCCATCATTACTATAGAAAATACGGGGAGAAGCACCTGTGGAACCCCATGACTATCTTCAAGCTGCAGCATTCTACGCACACAGATAACTATGATCTGTATAAAGAATTCAGCCAGGAAGTATACGAAACCGGCAAGGATCGAATCACTCTGCGAAGCTTGTTCGATCTGGATCGTAGAAATGCCATTCCTCTGGAAGAAGTCGAGCCCATCGAAAACATATTGAAGCGATTCCAGACCGGGGCCATGAGCTTTGGCTCCATCTCCTGGGAAAGTCATACCAATCTGGCTATCGCCATGAACCGAATTGGCGGAAAGTCCAATACCGGCGAAGGCGGCGAGGATGGAATTCGTTACAAGCCCATGGAAAACGGGGATTCCATGCGAAGCTCCATCAAGCAGGTGGCTTCCGGTAGGTTTGGCGTCACCACTCACTATCTGGTGAACGCGGATGATATTCAGATCAAGATGGCCCAGGGCGCCAAGCCAGGCGAAGGCGGCCAGCTTCCGGGACACAAGGTGGACAACTACATCGCAAAACTGCGGTTCTCCACTCCCGGAGTGACTTTGATTTCGCCTCCTCCGCACCACGACATTTATTCCATCGAAGACCTGGCGCAGCTCATCTTCGACCTTAAGAACGTAAACCCGAAGGCGCGCGTGAGCGTTAAGCTGGTGAGTTCCGTGGGTGTGGGAACTGTGGCTGCCGGGGTGGCCAAAGCCCATGCGGATCACATCCTGATTTCCGGTCATGACGGCGGAACTGGCGCAAGCCCCATTTCCTCCATTCACTATGCCGGAACTCCCTGGGAAATCGGTCTTTCCGAAACCCATCAGACGCTTGTGGCGGAAGGTCTTCGCGATCGCGTAGTCGTAGGAAGCGACGGCAAAATGATGACCGGGCGCGACGTTGTAGTGGCCGCACTACTGGGCGCCGAAGAATACGGTTTCTCCACCGCCGCTCTGGTTACCCAGGGCTGCATAATGATGCGAAAATGCCATCTGAATACCTGCCCGGTGGGAATTGCTACCCAGGATCCGGATCTCCGCAAGAAGTTCAGCGGTCAGCCCGAGTATCTGGTCCGTTATCTGACCTTCGTGGCCCAGGAAGTACGCGAGCTGATGGCGGAAATGGGATTCAGAACAATGAATGAAATGATCGGACAGGTGGATCGCATTCGCCCGGTTCGACTGAAAGACCACTGGAAAGCTCGCGGACTGGAGCTGAGCAAGATTCTAAACAAGCCAAAGCCGGCCTTTGGCACCGGGCTCTATGCTGCCCGAGAGCAGGATCATGGCCTGGATAAGCAAATCGATCATGTTCTGATCGAAAAAGCGGCCCCGGCTCTGGAAAGAAAAGAGCCTACTACTATCGAGATTCCGGTGCAGAACACGGACCGAACGGTGGGAGCTATGCTTTCCGGCGAAATTGCAAAACGCTACGGCGAAGAGGGGCTCCCGGACCATACGCTGCAGATCAAGATGAACGGTTATGCCGGTCAGAGCTTCGGCGCATTTTTGACCCGCGGTGTAACTCTCACTTTGACCGGTCAGGCTAACGACTACGTCGGCAAAGGACTGTCCGGCGGACGACTGGCCGTGATTACTCCGGTGCATGCGGAATTCGACCCATCCAGCAACATAGTAATCGGAAATACATGTCTGTATGGCGCCACTTCCGGCGAAGCTTACTTCAACGGAATGGCCGGCGAAAGGTTCGCTGTGCGTAACTCTGGAGCCCGGGCCGTTGTCGAGGGCGTCGGCGATCACGGCTGCGAGTATATGACCGGCGGTCGCGTGGTAATTCTGGGCACTACCGGAAGAAACTTTGCCGCAGGTATGTCCGGCGGTATTGCCTACATCTGGGATCCGGAGAATCGTTTCAGGGACCAGGTCAACGCGGCCATGGTGGATCTGGAGCCTCTGGTGGAGCCGCAGGACATCGATGAAGTGCTGCACATGATCACCCGGCATCAGGAATACACCGGTTCTTCACGGGCCGCCGAGATTCTAAAGGATTGGCCGGAACGAATTCGAGATTTTGTAAAAGTGATTCCTGGCGATTACAAAATGGCGCTGCAGAAAATGGAAGAAGAGAATGCCATGAAGATGCAGCAGAACAAGGCCCAGGCGCGGATCTAATCGAAAGATAGAGGTCCCGAAAGCTTTTATGTAGAGAATACAGGATTTTGGAATGGGAAAGATAACAGGGTTTAAAGAATATCGCAGGGCTTCATTGCCAAAGGATCCGGTGGAGTCCCGCGTTAAGCATTACAAGGAATTTGAAAAGTCCTTCGACAACGAAACGGCGCGAATCCAGGGCGCACGCTGCATGGATTGTGGCGTACCTTTCTGTCAGGGCGATACTGGCTGCCCGGTGGATAATCTGATTCCGGAATGGAACGATCTGGTGTACCGTGGTCGCTGGAAAGAGGCTCTGGAGAATCTGCACAGCACGAACAACTTCCCGGAATTTACCGGGATGTTGTGCCCGGCTCCCTGCGAAACCGCCTGTGTTCTGGGTATTAACGAACCTCCGGTGGCAATCAAGGCCATGGAACGCACTATTATCGACCGTGGTTTCGAAGAAGGCTGGGTGGAGCCCCGACCTCCTCGGGTGCTTACCGGTAGAACCATCGGCATTGTAGGCTCCGGACCCGCGGGATTGGCGGCCGCCCAGCAGCTGGCCCGGGCCGGTCATGACGTTACCATCTATGAGCGGGAAGACCGGATTGGTGGCCTGCTACGGTACGGTATCCCTGATTTCAAAATGGAGAAATGGAGAATCGATCGCAGGTTCGAGCAACTTAAGATCGAAGGCGTAAAATGCAAGACTGGCATTAATGTGGGAATCGATATAACGATAGAAGAACTCCAGCAAAAGCACGATGCATTGATTCTGGCCATGGGAGCGGAAGAACCCAGGAAAGTGGATATCCCCGGTCGTGATCTGAAAGGCGTCCACTTCGCCATGGACTATTTGGTACAACAGAACCGCGTAGTAGCCGGAGATAAGATCGAAGACCAGATAGACGCAAAAGACAAACACGTAATTGTAATCGGTGGCGGCGACACCGGCTCTGACTGTATTGGAACGGCCAATCGTCAGGGCGCCAAATCCATCACGCAGATGGACTATAATCCGGTTCCTCCAAAAGACCGAGCACCAAACGATCCCTGGCCTTTGTATCCCAGGGTGTATCGCACTTCCACCTCGCAGGAGGAAGGGGTGAACCGGGAGTGGAGTCTCCATTCAAAGGAATTTGTGGGCAAAGACGGTCGCGTGGTGGCCGTTCGCGGAAACAAAGTACAGAAAGAAGGAAGAAATATTACGGACATTCCCGACTCGGACTTTGAGATTCCAGCAGATCTGGTCTTGATCGCTATCGGTTTTACCGGTCCCAGAGATACTCCTTTGCTGAATCAGTTGCGCGATGCGGGCGTGGAATTTGACGAACGAGGCAATGTTAAAGCCAGCTTTGGCATCGGCGGCGACCACTTCAAGACCAGCGCACCCGGAATCTATGCCTGTGGTGACGTTCGTCGGGGGCAGTCCATTATTGTATGGGCCATTTCAGAAGGTCGAAAGTGCGCCGACATAGTGCACAGAGAACTGCAGGTCAAGGTCAGCTAACCCGGGATAGACAGTAACACTGATGACATTGCTTCGGCATAATACCGAGGTAGTCAGGGGTTATCAGAACGACCGGATTATCCGGGCTAATGAGGTGGGCGCCTTGGATTTCCTGTAGCGACCACCTGATTCGAAACGACTTCCGTTAGAAGAGAATCTACTAGATTGTAGAGGCCGACCGCGGTCAGGATGCGCATTGAGTGCGCCGGTGGCGCGAACCTGTTCCAGTCCCATGAAACGAAAACTCAGAAAAGCCCTTATTATTGCCTCCATGTTCCTGTTTGGCGCCTGCCAGGGACAGCCCTGCTTTCAGGACGACGAAAATGAAGCCCTGTATTTGCTGGGACTACTTTTGCCTCTGGGCGACTATTGGGCACGTCTATACTACGTTGATCCTCTTGTAGCCGGGGATCATACAAACATAAACTTTATTCGCGAGGCTACGCCTTCCGATACCTTTTCCGGCGAGCGCAAGCTGATTCTTGTCTCTGGATGGGATACGGAGGACCGTAGCGATGTTCCGTATCCATCTCCAGGCGAACTACAGGTGCGAGCCCTGGAAACAAAATGGAATCATTTGATCAAGACTACTACGTTCGACGAAATGATCGTTCTGGATAATACCAGGATCTTCATTTTCGACTATCTGACGTCGGATCCGATCTCTTTGAACGGCATTCGATTCCGAAACTGGCTGGACGGAACATTTGGTTCCCTTCCCACAGCCGAGGTGATCATCTACGCTCACAGTATGGGCGGCATTGTTACTCGCACTGCCATTTATCAGGGGCAGAAACCTCTATATCTCAAGGCGGCAGTGATAAACGGCTCGCCTTTGCATGGTTCGCCCTGGGCCTCGCCCGAGTATCAGGAAAGCAAGACCGTTCTGGGCACTCTTGCATCCTTCCTTACTCGAACCGAAGGAGGTTCCGACCTTCGCTGGGACAACTTTGACGGCAGCATTCCAGGGGCCTCCAATCCATTTCTGAGCGAACTGGCCGCGAAGTCGGGAAGGGATGATCTAATTCACCTTACATACGGCGATATTGACGACGGAAGTAGCTTCGACGACAATGCTACCGCTTCGCCAGCCTTGAGATCGGCCTGCCTGATTCTGCACCCGGACGGTTTTCCAGGCGATTGTATTGTCCCGAATAGCAGTTCGCAGTATACCGGCGTCACAAATCCGAATAGCAAGACGGATCTGGGCCGCTACGAGCACTTCCAGATCAACTGGGCCTCGGATGATACCCGACCGCTACTTCGGGCGAAAATCAACTCCCTCTGGTAAGGGGAGTGCGCCACTTCGCTTGCGGAGATAAATTCGTAAACGGGGAATGCCCTGCAGGTAAGGATTTCAGGTTCGGTCTACCAGCTCGTCGAGAAAAAGATCCAGTAGCCTGCGATTCTCCGCCAGATGTTTCGATAGCCCGGCTTCGATCTCTTTGGGAGACTGAATGTAGGGCGCTTTTTCGTGGCCTTTGAGATCCTTCTTGCAATGCTTCATCAGGTTTTTGACCCCGTTGGAAAGCATTTCTAGATGAAACTGAAAACCAAAAATGTGTGAACCATGAAAGAAGCCCTGGCTTTCCGTGACCGCCGTGCTGGCAATATTGGTGCAGGAATCCGGAAGGTTAAAGGTTTCTCCGTGCCAGTGAAATACAGTGGAGCGTTGCGGGAAGTCCGCGAAGAAATGGGAGTTCCTTGCGTCTTCGGTGAAATCTACGTCGAACCAGCCAATTTCCTTTTCCTCGCTGGCCGTTATGGTGGCGCCCATGGCCTGGGCAATGAGCTGTGCTCCCAGGCAAATGCCAATGACATGAACCTTTCCGGCCGCCGCTGCATTCAGCGCTTCTGCGATGGCCCGTTTTTCCGCTCTAATCCAGCCCTTGTCATCGTTGGCGCTCATGGGTCCGCCGAGGATGACAAGCCAGTCGTATTCATCGGGCTTTGCCGGTTCTATGCCTTTGTAGGTGTGAACCACTTCCAGGGAAAAAGAGCGAGAGGCGGCCCACTCGGTTAGATGTCCGGGGCCTTCAAAGGGAGCGTGCTGTAGTATTTGCAATCGCACTGAGTTAGATTCGTGAGCTTTTGCTTATGTGTCAAAGGAAAATGTCGCCCCTGCCGGGAAGCCCTGACGGAGCGCCCAGGCGGCATCGTTTGCCGGCCAGTCTGACGGATCTAATCCGGTTTTGGCGCCGAACTCAGTGTCCGGGCTACAATCGATCGAAGTGTAGATGGGCTAACGGGCTTGCTAATAAAGTGCAGCATACCGGCGGCCAGCGCTTCATTCTTGTCCTCTTCCATGCTCGAGGCAGTGAGGGCCACCACCCTGGGACAGTTTCGGCGTTGGTAAGAAGCCCTTCGAGCATACCTTCTTTTGATCAGTTTACAGGCATTCAAGCCGTCGAGCTCCGGCATCTGTAGGTCCATGAGTATGAGATCATAGTCGCGGTCGGCGGTTTTTTTCAGGGCTTCTTTTCCATTCCAGGCTGTATCCAGTTCGTAGGGACCCCTGGAAAGTAGCTTCAGCACCAGCATCTGGTTGTCTTTGTTGTCCTCTACAATGAGGATGCGCGCTTTTCCGGGCTCGTCATTCACTGGTTCAGCATCGATGGCTTCTGTATCCTCGGGAGCGGTGGCTGAAGGCAGTTGCACGGTAAAGAAAAAGTGACTCCCTTCTCCCGGATGACTGATGACTCGCAGGGATGAACCCATGAGCTCCACTATCTTTTTACAGATATTGAGACCAAGGCCGCTACCTCCCTTCTTCTGTTTTATGGTGGACTCGGTCTGATAGAATGCATCGAATATTTGACCCATGTCTTCTTTCGATATTCCCGGACCTGTATCTCGGACTCCTATGCGCACTACTTCCAGAGTGGGCGGGGAATCCTCGCTTCCCGTTAAAGGATGACTGGCCAGAGGATCCGCTTGAATGACTACTTCGCCGGCGCGGGTGAACTTGATACTATTGCCCACCAGGTTTAGAAGCACCTGTTGAATTCTAAAAGCGTCCCCCATTACTACCAGAGCCGGGTCGAGCCGGGATTCCACTCGTAGCAGCAGGCCTTTCTGCCGGGCCACGGGCGCCATAATGTCTCTTACCCGGTCAAACACCGACTGCGGACTAAACGGGCTGCTATCCAGGGTCATCTTGCCGGATTCTATCCTGGAAACATCCAGGATATTGTTCACTACATCCAGAAGGGCCCGGGAACTTTTCTGCAACACCGCCAGATACTCTTTCTGGTCTTCGCTTAGATTGGTCTCCGAGAGAAGTTCGGCCATGCCCGCCAGCGAATACATCGGTGTGCGAAGCTCATGACTCATGTTCGCAAGAAACACGGACTTGGCTCGCGAAGCCGCCTGAGCGGATTCCTTGGCCTGGACAAGTTCCTTCTCCAGCTGCTTTCGTGCAGTAACATCATGTACGATCGAATAGAGATACATTTTCCCGCGAAAGTGTAGAGGACCGGAATACACCTCCACATCGCGAATCTCTCCATTCTTTAGCTGATGTTTGAATTCGAAGTGACTCTGCCCCAGCGTGCGAGCCCGCTCCATGGCTGCCAGAATCTCTTCCTTGGTGGCGGTGTTTATATCGAAGACGGATTTGTTGAGCAACTCTTCTTTGTCGTAGCCATAGTATTGAATGGCCGCTTCGTTTGCATCCACGATGCGAGCGGTGCCTGGCTCCAAAAGCAACTGTACCGCGCGGTTCTTACGAAAAACCTGAGCCTGCCGGCTCCGGGACATGCGAAATGCCCGCGCCATCTTTCGCGCCAGGTCCACAGCTCGCGTGCGAGTTCTGCCCTGGACATAGAATAGCAATCCCAGCAGAAACGAAAGCATCAACCCGCCCACCAGAAAGAACGATCTAAACAAGCCCTGGTCCGCTCCCGAGTATAGTCTGAAGAACTCTTCGCTGGCCTGGATGGAATAGCGAAAATACGGGCCATGGAAAAGAATGCCCTGGCCTTGCTCCTTCGCGGGAGGCGATATGGGGCTCCAAACCGGCAGCGAGGCGCTCTGCGGTCGGTTCAGAGCTTCTTGTTCCGGGGATGGCAAGAATATTTCTACGGCAAGGCCCGTGGGGTACTCCGCTCGCATCTCATGAAACAAACGATCACCGTCCAACCGTATGGCCGCGACCAGAAAGCCCCGTTCCCGAATCAGTCGGAAGAGCTGGAACTGATGACCGCTGCCGTTCTCTTTTATCAATACCGGGTCCGGAAACACTTCCGGGGATATCTCTTCCTGTTGAACCAACCGTTTGCGCGCTTTCGTTCCTTCGGCCAGCCAGCCCGGATTGCCGGTTTTGCTGTAGTAGGGACGGAAGGCGCCCTGCGGAGAGATGGTTCCAACGGCGAAATCCAGAATTACCGGATCTCTGTCCGCTCCCATTGTGCGAAGAAAGGCTTTCCAGTCTGCTGGCGTTACCTGGTCCGAGGCCTCGAACAGGGATCGCAGGGCCAGAAGTTCGCTTCCGTAAAAGTCGATCCTTTTCTGAATCTGTCGGGATATGTCTGTAGCGGCTTCCTGTAATTCCTTCTGACGTTTGGCTTCCTCCAGACCCTTGAACCGAAACCAGACGAGGAGGTGCAACAACGCCAATCCGGCGGCCAATACGTAGGGTAGAAGTCGGACGATTCGCGCAGGAAGAATTCTACGAAGTGGTCTGGAGGAGATCTTCATTTGCGGTCAATAGCCCTTCTTGCATCTGAATGCTCAGCATCGAGTTGCGGATCTTCTGTTGGATATGCTGCAGCGCTTCCTTTTCTTTCATTTCTTTGAATTCTTCGGGCTGCAGTCCGGGACCAAACACTACCTTCACTTTCTTGTAATTCGCCCTTTGCGGTATGGCGGATACCTCTTCCGGTAGGCCCATTAGCTGCCTTAGCTGTTGCGGCACTGGCATTGCTTCAATTTCTTCTTCTATGGGTATGATGCTAAACGGAACAACGGGCACCCTGGCACGATAGGCAAAAATGGCAAATCCTGAATGGAAAGAGACCATGGGCGCAGAAAAATCATTCTGTACCATGTAGTCGTGGCCTTCTGGAAAGATGCCCAGGATTTCGCCGGACCGTAAGACGCTCATTAGCTTTTTGATGGAGGACACGGAAACATTACCGCTAATGTCCATGGGGATTACGCCGGTTTCGCGGATCAGGTTCTTGAAAATAGGAATGCGTTGGGTGTACTCCGCAGCGATCCAGGAAATATAGCGAGGTACCACCGAGGCCACGATAAACGGATCCATATCGGATCTGTGATTGCCCACCAGAATGGTTCCTCCGCTATCCGGGATATGCTGTAACCCTTTCTTTTCGATGGACACCATCAGATTCAGAAAAGGCTTCACAATCATCTTGATGTTCTGGAATACCTGTTTCTGATCCGCCATGAACTTTACGATCTTCTTTCCTGAGTCGCAGTCAAGCAGTTCCGCCAAAAACCGAAAAAAGAGTAATATGATTGGCCGTTGCCTAGATGGAATGCCCGGATGGGTAGTTTCGTTCTTTTTGCTCTGCACCAGCACAACTCTGTTCGCCGAAGAACCGTTGGATCCGGCGCTTCGCCGTCCCTGGGTGCAGGCGGAACAGAATCGAATGCTGGATTGGTTGTCCGGATTACAGAAAAAAAGAGGGGCAGTGCAGGGGCACTGGTGGTTGCAAGATCGAAAGAATCGTTCATTCGAACTGAGCGTTGGAGATATCGAATTCTATCCGCTGGAGGCCTACTCCTTTCCAGTGCCCTCCAGCGAAGAGGCTCCTCTGCATATGGCCGAAGCCCTGGCGCTGTATGAGGACGGTTATCCGGAAGAGGCTGCCCGCATCTGGAAAAGCTTTCTGGCGCTTCGCGCGCTTCCGGACCGCCCTGCCTATCAGACGAAAGCCAGCGTCCAGGCCGCGAACAACCTCCAGACCAAATCGGATTTCACGGGGCCGGTGGTTCTCTATCTAAGTGAATCTGACAGAACTCTGGTTTCCCATCCCGAGCACGGTTTTCGTTTCTCGGTGGCTTCCGAATATGCGGCCGCCTATTTCCGACTGAAAAACGGCGGAGTTCCCAGGGATCAGCTTCCGGGCCAGGAGAATACCGTGGCGTTGCGTCGCTCCACCATGGGAGCCGAATACCGCAAAGAGGTTACAATTCTTGTGTCGTCGGACTCATTCCGCAGAGAGCTCTCGGCTAATGCTTGCAAGGCTGTATGGAGGGAGCGACTGGGAATCAGCCCGGCCCGGCAAAATACGCCGGCTTTCGCCGAGGAAATCCTTTCTTCCTCGGACTCTGAGATCCTGGTCTCGAGAGCCCATCCCCGGGGCGGATGGCTGGAGCTCTACCGAGCCAATGGTACCCTATGCTTGCATATTCAAATCATTGTAGGTCTGTTCAGTCCCCTGGAAAGATCCATGGAAAATGCTCTTGAACTGGAAGGGGCAGAATTCAAAGATCCCCTGGAGTCTTTGGATCTAGCGGAAGCCTTGAGAATCCTGGATGACATTCGCCCCGAATTGGTCGGCCCGTAATGAAAGGATTTGATTTACAACGTATCTTTGGTCGGTACCTGGACGCTTTTCTTCCGGAAGGCCATCCCATCCTTGAGGATCTGGCAGCCAGGCGAAAGCTGAGGATCATCATGGGCGTTGGCGCCGTCGTGGTTTTGATCTTCGCGACTCGAATACCGGTAATCTACGGCCACACTCCGCTCGTGGCCCACGTAGTGGCCGTTATGGTTTCCGTTTTTGTGCTGGCTCTGGGTTTCATTATCTGGAACCGGGCCCGCTACTATCTGGAAATCGGATTCTTCATGGTCCTGATGGCCACCGGCGTCATAATCTTCAACTCCTATCATATTGGTACCTATCCGCCGGTTAATCTTCCTTACGCGGTTGTGATGGTCATACTGCTGCACTTCTTGTATGGCCGTTGGATTGCGCTTCTTGTTCTGGTGATTCAGTGGGTGGTGCATTTTCCTTTTGTTTTCGAAGATGAGATTGGCGGATTATACAGTCCGGATCGCGCCGAGTCTGTGCCTTTCTGGCGCATCCGTCATTATGTGAACGTGCTGGTGGCCGGAATCATCGTCTGGCTTATAAGCGAAGCCTACGATCGATTTCGCAATGAATCGGAATCCAAACTACAACGGCTCCAGGCAATGCATCAGCAGGAGCTGGATTTCGCGCGAACCTTGCAGCAGGAACTCCTTCCCTCCGATAATGGAGTCGGTCCGTATCGATACCTGGGAATGATGCGACCCGCTGTTCAGGTAGGCGGGGATTACTTTGACGTGATACCAACCCGAAAGTACACCTGGTTTGCGGTGGGGGATGTTACCGGTCATGGGGTGCAGGCTGGCTTGCTGGCGATGCAGGTTCGCAGCCTGCTGCAATACTGTTTGAACGTTCAGGGAATGGACCGGCCGGCCAGCGTGCTCATCCAGATCAACAACTCCTTCTTTGACAGTATCATGCGATTGTACCAGAAGTCCTTTATGACCTTTGTGCTTCTTCGGATGGACAACCGGGGTAACGTTCTATATGCGGGCAGTCATCTTCGCATCATTGTATACAGAAAAAAAACGGGTAAACTGGAATCTTACAGCACCCAGGGGTTCTGGCTCGGAGTGAATCGACTGGAACAGAATCGGGAACGAAACCTGGAAAGCCAGTTCAAGCTGGAGACCGGCGATCTGGTTATTCTTTATACAGACGGCTTCACCGAAGCGGAGAACAAAGAAGGAAGGCATTTTGGGCTGGAAGGGCTGTTCAGGGCTATTGAAGTGGGCCTAAAGAGCAACGAAGAGAATCTGGAAGCGCTCCAGGCTGCGGTGCTCAAGGAATTTCGCGCATTTACCGGCGACAGGGAGCCCACGGATGATCTGACTTTGTTGACCATTCGTCGCAGCGGCTAATTCCTGCCCCCAGGAGGAAAGAATGAGCGTTCGTATTGAAAAAGATACCATGGGAGAAATTGAGGTTCCGTCGGATCGGTACTGGGGAGCTCAAACGCAAAGGTCTCTTACAAACTTTAAAATTGGACAGGATCGATTTCCCAGGGAAATGATTCGAGCACTGGGTATTCTAAAGAAGTCGGCGGCCCTGGCGAACCAGTCCTTGAAGAATCTGCCCGATAACATTGCAGAACTAATAATAAAAGCGGCGGATGAAGTGATCGAAGGCAAGCTGGATGACCACTTTCCTCTGGTTGTCTGGCAGACCGGTAGCGGCACCCAGACCAACATGAACTCCAATGAAGTGATCTCCAACCGTGCCATTGAAATCGCGGGCGGGGAGATGGGTTCCAAAGACCCGGTGCATCCGAACGATCATGTGAACCGGGCCCAGAGCTCAAACGACACATTCCCCACCGCCATGCACATAGCCATCGCGGAGCAAACGGTTCATCATCTGCAGCCCCGTCTAAAGACGCTGCGGGATACCCTGGATAAAAAATCCCGGGAATTCGAAAATGTAATCAAGATCGGAAGAACCCATTTAATGGATGCAACTCCCCTGACCTTGGGGCAAGAATTCTCGGCATATGTGACCATGCTGGATCATGATATGGAAAGAATCGATCATGCGCTGGGAGGCATCTTTGAACTGGCCCTCGGCGGAACCGCAGTGGGTACCGGACTGAACACATTAAAGGGATTCGCGGAGAAAGCCGCGAAAGAGATTGCTCAAATGACTGGATTGCCTTTTGTTACGGCGCCCAACAAGTTTGAAGCGCTAAGCTCCCATGGGGCGATTCTGGAATTGCACGGCGCGTTGAAGACACTGGCGGCGGACTTGATGAAGATCGCCAACGACATTCGATGGATGGCCAGCGGGCCCCGTTCCGGTCTTGCCGAAATTCGCATCCCGGAAAACGAGCCTGGTAGTTCCATTATGCCCGGCAAGGTGAATCCCACTCAAAGCGAAGCGATGACAATGGTATGCGCCCAGGTGCTCGGAAACGATGTGGCCATGAATGTGGGCGGCGCCTCCGGAAATTTTGAGCTGAATGTATTCAAGCCGGTTATCGTCTTTAATGCGCTGAACTCCATTCGATTGCTGGGCGATGCAGCGCTGAGTTTCAATGATAACTGTGCCGTGGGTATTGAGCCCTGGCAGGAAAACATTGATAAGCACTTGAACAACTCGCTAATGCTTGTCACTGCTTTGAATCCGCATATAGGTTATGATAATGCTGCGAAAATTGCGAAAAATGCCCACAAGAAAGGAACCAGCCTGAAGGAGTCGGCCATAGAGCTGGGAATTCTGAATGAAAAGCAATTTGATGAAATGGTAAGACCGGAGCAAATGATCGGTCCTTCCGATCCGGTGAGCTGATATTAACCGGGCTGCTATGCAGCGTATGTTATTGCAAAAGCCCGTAACTCTTCTGAGTTACGGGCTTTTCTTATCTGCTCACCTGACGGAGTCCAATTCCGTTGCAATAGCCAGGCAGAGCCCGTCTCGGAGAACTCAAATTGCAAACCGAATTGCATTCAAATTGCTTTCCTCTACGACGGTGGGCTAGCGCCTCGTACTGGCGCTGAGTTTGGCGGCTCGCACTCTGAAAGCCTTTACCCATTCCTGGACAGTATTTCCTCGAACGTCTGTTCGACCGTAGATTTCGTTCAGCAAGGGCTGCAGAGTCCGTCGCATCAGGGACTCCACGGGCGCGATCTCGGAAGAATCCTCCGGCCCAAAGTGGACCAGCATTACATCAAAGTTCTCCATCACTCGCAGAGCGCCTTTGATGTATTCGTCCCGATTCTTTGGTTTGCCAAAACCGTCCTTCTTCTGGATGGAATAGAGCAGAGTGGCCTGTCGTCCCGAATCCTGAAATTTGAACTGTTCGGGGAGCTTCTCAACAAAGGAGCTGCCCACGCACTTGCCCACGTAATAAAGATCCCCTTTGGGACCAAATAGTAGATACAGACCCTGTCCATTTCCATTTCCATGCTGGATTTCGGTCAAAATATCATAGATTTTAATATCCTTTAATCTGGCTTTTTTGGTCTCCCGTAGTATTCGGGCCAAATCTACCATTTTAGTCTTTCGGACTACATCGTATGTTAGTGAGAACTTGAGCATCAAGGACCTCGATTTGAATTTTTAAGCGGTGATTCTTCTGTTTGTGTGTTACACCGACGCCTTTTACAAAATCGCTAAATATGACGAAAAAGTAAAGCCGCAAAGCGAGCATATGCGCCGTTAAACGGCAAAGAAAGGTTGATTTTTTTCGATCTGCAGCCCCTCTGGGCCCATGAAATCAAAAAGCAAGCTACTTATGGGGGCAGCGTTAGGCGGAATGCTTATGGCTGCATCGTGCGGCGGTTCCGATTCTGCCGATACCCCGCTACAGACCGATCTCGGGGAATGCCATGGAGTAAACTCCTGCAAAGGGCAGAGCGCCTGCCACACCAAAGAAACAAGCTGCGCCGGGCAGAATTCCTGCAAAGGGAAGGGCTGGCTGCAGATGACCAAAGAAGAGTGCGCCGAAAAAGGCGGCGACTGGCAAGAAATGACCATGCAAATGTAACGATCGGATCCCGGGAATTCTCCCGGGATTTCCATTTTCTTTGGGATCACTCGGGCCTGGCCATTTCTGTCAAAACTCGGGCTTTGCCCCGTCCGGAACGCCAGTGGATTTCTCCAGGCCACATAGCTTATGCGAACCTCACGATACGGCTGTTTCGTGCCTTCCCGGCGCTTGTGCAGGTGCCGCACGCGCTTAAACCGGAACCTGCCACTCTCCCCCGGCTATCTCATCGGAGCTGCTTCCTGGAAAACCTGGCCGGGGATCGAATGCCCTGGACTACCTGACATAATTTAATTTTCTGCAGAGTTACCTGTAAATGGAGCGACGGAACCATTGCGAGTTTGTAGATCGGAGCTGTCCATTCATCGAGTTTCCATGCATCGCCTCCGGGACGGTTTCTGAGATTGTCCGGTATATCAATAGGCCGGAAAATCAATCATTGGAGAGTTTACCTGTTAAAATAATTGGGCCTGAATGGCAACCAGGGGCCCTGATGGCGCAAATGAGCATGCTTCCATGACGTTACAGCGCTTATTTTCCTGGTTCACGACATAAATGGCGGAATGCATCTACCGCTTTTGTGGGGTTTTTTCCTTGACACTATGGTCGAAAATAAGCCTCCTAAAGGCATCCAGTTGCGCGTACGCGTCTTATTTGCTTGCCGGTTAGTAAAGCCAAATTGAGCCCATAGCGGTTCGTGTGATAATAGGAATCCTCACATTGAGGGTTAACAGTCGAGGTGTATATATATGAGTTCAAAGGATACAGTTGCAGAAGCAAAAACGCAGGATTTTGGAAAGGATCCCACATCGGTCCGCGATACGGATCATTATGTTGAAGAATATGTAGGCGGCTTCGTCGACAAATGGGATGATTTGATTGATTGGGATGCTCGCGCCAAGAGCGAAGGCGATTTTTTCATTCGTGCGCTCAAAGAGCGAGGATGTAAGAAAGTGTTGGATGTGGCCACAGGGACCGGTTTTCATTCGATTCGCCTGATTGAGGAAGGCTTTGAAGTCTTTAGCGCGGACGGTAGTCCGGTTATGTTGGCGAAAGCCTTCGAAAATGCGCGAAAGCGAGGCCATGTACTTCGCACAATACATGCGGATTGGCGCTGGCTAAACCGGGATGTGCACGGAAAGTACGACGCAATCATTTGTCTCGGAAACTCGTTTACGCACTTATTTGAAGAGCGAGATCGTCGCAAAACTCTGGCTGAATTCTACGCGGCCTTGCGGCATGATGGGGTCCTGATTCTTGATCAGCGAAACTACGATACCATTCTAGATCGCGGATTTTCCTCGAAGCACACTTACTACTATGCAGGCGAAGACGTAGAGGCGGTGCCCGAGCACGTAGACGAAGGTCTTGCCCGCTTTCGGTACACATTTCCGGACAAATCAGTGTTTCATCTAAACATGTTTCCCCTTCGTAAGTCCTACGTGCACAAACTTATGGAAGAAGTGGGGTTCCAGAAGGTGGAAACCTTCGGCGATTTTAAAGAAACCTACCATGAAGACGAGCCGGACTTCTGGATTCACGTAGCCGAAAAGAGCTACGATATCGGAGGTAATCAATGAGTAAAAAGAACTATTCAGGGGTTGTAGAGAAAGCACGAGAATACTACAACAGCGATGACGCAGACAAGTTTTACTACGATGTCTGGGGCGGTGAAGATATCCACATCGGACTCTACGAAGGACCGGATCATCCGATTCGAGATGCCAGTCAAAAGACCGTGGAGAAGATGGACAGCTGCATCCAGAATATTGGCAAAGACAGCAAGGTTCTGGATGCCGGCGCTGGATTTGGCGGAGCTGCCCGGTACCTGGCCAAGAAGTATGGCTGCCAGGTAGTGGCGCTGAATTTGAGCGAGAAGCAGAATGAACGCGATCGTCAGATGAACAAAGAGCAGGGGCTGGATCATTTGATCGATGTTGTGGACGGCGATTTCGAAAACCTGTCCTACGATGACGAAACCTTTGATGTCGTCTGGTCAGAAGATAGCTTCCTGCACAGCGGTAATCGAGAAAAGGTTATGCAGGAACTGCACCGGGTCTTGAAAAAGGGCGGGGAGCTAATCTTTACGGATCCAATGCAGAGTCCCGACGCAAAGCAGGAAGACCTGCAACCGGTACTGGATCGAATCCATCTGGAAACCATGGGTTCCTTCAAATTCTACGAAGAGCAGGCTAAAAAGCTTGGGATGGAAACGGTTCAGATAATCGATCTTTCGCACCAGCTTCCGGAGCACTATTCCAGGGTAGCAGCGGAGCTCAAAGAGAAGACGGCGAAGATGAATCACATCAGTCAGGAATATGTTGATCGCATGCTAAAGGGATTGTCTCACTGGGTTGAGGCTGGTCGAAAAGGAGCCCTGAACTGGGGTATTCTGCACTTCAAAAAGAAGTGAGTCCTGCTTACAAGCATACTCGGACTTGAGCCAAAAAGCCGCCCCTTGAGGCGGCTTTTTTATTTGTGCCCGGTTCATGTGGATACACCAGGCACATCAGGCCAGACTCCAATCGTCAGGGAAGAGCCGTGGAGCCAGCGTGGAGCCAGCAATGATGCTCCGCGTGGGATTGCCTCGGTATCGGCCGCCCGGGACCAACTCCACGGACATTCGGCACCAGCTGCCTGGCTACTTCGGCGCCGCCAGCGTAGCAGGGCTGGCCAACCCCTGGTAAACAAACCGGAACGTTAGTAACCGCCGGCAACCTTGAAGCCACCGGAAACCTGGAAACCGGGGGCCGCATACCAGGTCCCTACCAGTTCTGTTAACGGCCCAGATCAGTAGACTCCTTCTGAACGGCCAGATTAGCCTTTCGTGCGCGCTCGACTTCTTCTTTTCGAATTTCCATGGGATTCACCCCATAGCGAGTGGCCCGGGCGGGGTCCTTCTTAAGCTGTCGGACAAGTCCCCAGCAAATCAGAATTAGCACGATAGAGAGAGGCAAAGCTGTGGTGAGGGCCGCTGTCTGTAAAGCAACAAGGCCACCGGCCAGTAGAAGCACAGCTGCAACCAGTCCTTCCATCATGGCCCAGAAGATGCGCTGCTTCACCGGCGGTTCATGGTGGCCGCCCGCGGTGATCATGTCGATAACCAGGGAACCCGAGTCCGAGGATGTCACGAAGTATCCGGTAATGACAATTGTAGCGATAAGAGCCGTAATGTTGGCAAAAGGAAGTTTGTCCAGAAGCATAAACAGCGCCGTGGGCATGGTCTTTGAATCGCTTACGGCCGCGGCAATGTTTTCGGCTCCGCCGCCGAACAGATCAAACCAGATGGCCGTGTTTCCAAAGACAGTGAGCCAGAAAAAAGTAACGACCGTGGGGACGAGGGAAACGCCCAGGATGAACTCTCGGATTGTCCGTCCTTTGGAGATTCGAGCGATGAACATCCCTACGAATGGCGACCAGGCAATCCACCACGCCCAATAAAACAGGGTCCAATTCTTTTGCCAATCCCGCCATGCGTCGGTTTCGCCTTTGTAGGCGGCCGTCCAGTAGGTAAGATGAATGAATTGCTGCAAATAATCACCCATGCTCTGCACCCAGGATTTTAAAATGAACAGGGTGGGGCCGGTGAAGAACACGAATAAAAGGAGAATGAATCCCAGAATGATGTTGAAATTACTCAAATAGAGGATGCCTTTCTCGAGGCCGGTAACCACCGAGATCGTGGCGGCCAACGTTATCAATGCTATGAGTATGATCTGATTCTCTGTCGAAAATTCCATCAGGCCGGTGAATTCCAATCCTGCATTTACCTGCATCACTCCAAGCCCCAGGGATGTAGCCAGGCCAAACAGCGTTCCCAGAACTGCAAAGGTGTCGATGATGTTTCCTGCCGTTCCTTCTACATGCTTTCCAATGAGCGGGTAGAAAGCGCTTCGAAGAGACAGGGGCATCTTCATTCGATGCGTAAAGTAAGCCAGCGCCAATCCCATAACAATATAGATGGCCCAGGCGTGTAATCCCCAATGGAAGAAGGTTGTGATCATCGACCGCTGCGCCGCATCCACCGTGCGCGGCTCGCCGATGGGCGGTTTCAAATAATGGGTCATGGGTTCGGCCACCGAATAGAACACCAGGCCAATTCCCATACCGGCACTAAACAGCATGGCAAACCAGGACATATAGCTGAACTGAGGTTTTTCGTCATCGGGCCCAAGGCGAATGCGGCCAAAGGGGCTAAAATAAAGCCAGATTACAAAGATTACATAAAAACCTACGCAAAGGATGTAGAACCAGCCTACATAGGTTCCAAGGAAGTCGAGTGCATTGCCAAAGTATTCTTTGGTTGCGTCGGTGAAGGTTACGCCCAGAAAAACAAAAAGGAAAATGAGGATTGCGGAAAAAACGGACACGTACGGGTTCAAATGAAGCCCATACTTGTTGAAGATTTTCATTCCGTTACAATGTGAGCAAGGGAGAGGCTTTCAACCGGTTTTCCTATTTTTCTGAAACAGTTGCCCGTGCATGGGCCTCTCGCAGCTTTGTCGTATGCTATACTCCGAAAAAGAGATTACCCTGGACGATGCTCTGGAGCACGGCTTAACCGAAGAGGAGTTCCAGAAGATACAGCAGTATTTGGGACGGGTACCTACCGTAACCGAGCTCGGGATCTATTCAGGGATGTGGTCGGAACACTGCAGTTACAAGAACTCTATACTACTACTAAAGACCCTCCCTTCCGAGTCTCCGGATTCGCTGGCGCGGGCCGGAGAAGAGAATGCTGGCGCTCTGGATATAGGCGAAGGTCTCGCCGTGGTTTTCAAGATCGAATCGCACAATCATCCCTCTGCCATTGAGCCGTATCAGGGCGCAGCCACCGGCGTCGGCGGTATTATGCGCGATATATTTACCATGGGCGCGAGGCCCATTTGCTCTTTGAACTCATTGCGATTCGGTCCGCCCGACGAATCCAGGAATCAATATCTGCTAAAGCGAGCGGTGGCCGGTATCGGAGATTACGGAAACTCTCTGGGCATTGCCGTGTCCGGCGGCGAATTATTCTTTGATCCATCCTTTTCCCGCAATTGCCTGGTGAATGCCATGACCGTTGGTATTGTAACCCATGAAGGAATCGCCCGCGCCCGGGCCGATGGCCCTGGCAATCCGGTGTTCTATGTAGGAGCTACCACCGGACGAGATGGAATTCATGGCGCCAGTTTCGCTTCCAGGGACCTGAGTCAGGAATCGGAAGAAAAGCGAAGCGCCGTGCAGGTGGGTGACCCCTTTATGGAAAAACTTCTACTGGAAGCCAGTCTGGAATTAATCGCTACTGGCGCCATTATAGGCATCCAGGATATGGGCGCGGCGGGGCTATCCTGTAGTACCTCGGAAATGAGCGCAAAAAGCGAAACCGGAATGGACATTGATCTGGACAAGGTTCCCTTGCGCGAGGACGGAATGAATGCCTACGAGATCATGCTTTCGGAAAGCCAGGAGCGCATGCTGGTGGTGGGAAAGCCAGGTCGTGAGCAGGAGATTATCGACATCTTCAACAAGTGGGATTTGCATGCTGTGCAGATCGGCTCGGTGAACGAGGACGGAAAGCTGCGGGTTCGACGGGAAGGTAAGCTCTGCGCCGAGATACCCGCAGATTCTCTGGTCCTCGGCGGTGGGGCCCCGCAATACAAACGAGAAACGCGAAAGCCCGCCTATATTGACGAACTGGCCGCGAAACCCGACGAATCCATACCTGCGTTGACCGACGCCTCCGGGCTGCAGAAGACTTTCCTGGATCTAGTGAAGCGACCCAATCTGGCCAGCAAGCGGCCTGTGTTCGAACAGTATGATACCGAAGTGGGGCTGGTTCGCGTACACGGTCCTGGCGGCGACGGCGGCGTTGTTCGCATTCCGGGGACTACGCGAGCTCTTTCGGTAAGCACAGACTGTAATTCCCGGTTTGTGTACCTGGAGCCTCGCCAGGGGGCACGGATTGCGGTATGCGAGTCCGCGCGAAATGTAGCGGTGACCGGAGCGCGGCCCCTGGGGATAACCAATTGCCTGAACTTTGGAAACCCCTACATCCCGGAGAACTACTACATGTTTTCCGAAGCGATTGGCGGTATGTCCGATGCCTGTCGCGCCTTTAATATCCCTGTAACTGGCGGAAATGTAAGTTTCTACAATGAAAGTCAGGATGGTCCGGTGTTGCCCACGCCCACCATCGGAATGGTCGGTCTGGTACCCGATCTGAATCGAGTGGTGTCGCCGGTATTCAGCAAGTCCGGAAGCCTGGTCGCTCTTCTGGGAAGCTTTCGACCTTCGGCGGGCGGGTCGGAATATCAGAATATGGCTCTGGGCGCTATCCAGGGAACTCCGCCGGAACTGGATCTGGACCTGGAAAAAAGACTTTGCGAAGCGCTGTTTCAAGGCGCCGGCGAATCCGCTTTTCTGGCCGCGCGCGATCTTTCCCTCGGCGGGCTATCCGTCGGTCTTTTCCGAAGCGTTTATGATCCGTACAACTCAAAATCGGTGGGCTTTCGCGCAAACGGGGAATCTATGGCGCAATTGAAAGCCAGCGCAGGGGAGTCCTACCGGAGCCGACCGGATCTATTCTGGTTTTCGGAGACCTGCGGCGCCGTTCTGCTGAATGTAGACACCGCGAAGCGCGAAGCTGTGGAAAGTCTGGCGAAGAAGTATGATCTGGGCCTCTCGTGGATTGGTGAGCTGACCGACGACCAGACGATGGATCTTAATGATTTTCAGATACCACTGGATGCAGCGGCTGCTGCTTTCGAAGGCGGACTGGTTCCCTATTTCGAAGAGTAGTGCGAGGCAATCGGAATGACGGACTGAAAAAAAGAAGTCTGGAAAGACCGAATCCGCATACCGAGGGCTACGGTCAGTAGCCCTCGGTCTCATGAATCCACCGGACCTAATCGTGATGATCCGGTTCCTCTTCGCTTTTTGTATCATCTGTGCTGATGTCTTGCTCGGCTCCGTACCGGGCCGTATCGCCTCTTATTTCCGGATGCATTATCTGACCTCCGCTGTTGGCGGCTCGCGCCATAAGAATGACAGTAACTAAAAAGAGCACTGTAGCTGCCGCCATACCTGCACCTCGAGCATTCTTCAGAATCAGCGCGCCGCCGGCCACAAGCCCGGAAACAATGGCTGCGATAGTAGCCAATTTGGCGGCTTCCTCATGGTTTTCCACCAGTTCATGGCTTACATTCTTCTGATCTTCTATCAACTCTTCTGCCGCTTCTCCAGAAAAATATGCGGGAATGGCTGTTAGTCCAAAAATCAGAGCCATGATTAATGCTGATTTTTGAAAATCCGCGGACTTCCAGAAAAGGGCCACGGCCAATGCGAATAGCGATACCAGGGCTCCGATTACGGGAACATGGTTCACTAGTAGATGTAGATGAGCTTCGTTCATTATTCCTCCTCACGATTTCCTGATGATCCGCTTTGGGCAGGAAGCGCTCTGTGCGAATACAGTAGCCTATGAAGCGAGGAATTGCAATGGGGCATTTGTCCCGATTAATGAAAACCGGAGCGTTCGGCGCTCATTTCCCGTGCGGGGACGTTGCTCGGTCCGGCCAGGTTAGCGAACCCAGGATTCCCAGAATAAAGAATCCCGGAATGCCGGCGGCCCAGTATACGGTGTACATCCCCCCTTCGCCAAAATATAGATAGCAGAAGACCCCCCAGCCGAGTCCGGCCAGAATCGAGACAGAGGCGCCGGCACGGGAAACCTTCTTCCAGTGAAACCCGGCCAGGAGCGCAAAGGACAGCGCCGCCACCGGTATATTGGCCAGAATGAGTTTCTGCAAAACGTTATCTACGAGAACGTTGGCCAGTAGATACGATGTAGCAGCAAAGCCGGCAGTAAGCAGGATCCCTCGTCGGGGCGAATCGCTACCTTTGGCCAGAAAATCGCCCACGGCCATACTGCTCATGGCGCTCCAGACTCCGGCCAGGGTTGTGGCTGCGGCGGCGAAGAAGAGTCCGTAGGTCAGGCCACGCAATCCCGCAGGCAGAATGGTTACCAGATAGGGAAGTCCTTCTTGCGCAGCGGCAAGGTCCACGTCCATAATCTGTAAGGCGGCTACCGAGAGCACGGCCATACCATAGAGGGCAAACACGAGCACAGCCGAAATCGCCACGGCCAAAAAGGCCGTGCTTTCGTTTCTGGCCGCAAAGATCTTCTGACCATACCAGGGCGCGGCAATGTAGGTGAAACAGGTAAGGGCGATTAGCGAGGCCACATATTCGGGAGGCAGCGCTTTCATGGCCCGGTCCAGTGGGATGGCTTCTGCGATTTTAGTTATCGCGTCGGGCCCCGCTTGCAGAAAGCTATAGACCATAATCGTTGGCAGGAGAATCAACACGGCCACGAAAGAAACAACATCGGCGCCAATTACAGATTTCAGGCCGCCGCGCAACGTGATCAGCAAAACAATCGCCACCGAAAGCGCTGTAACGGACCACTCATTCCAGCCTTCCAGAATGGGCCCGAATACCAGATACATGGATTTAACGTAGGTGGCGCTGAAGCCTATCATGGCCAGAAGCAGGGATGCCGCAGCGAGCTTTCCGATGACATTGCCATATTTCGCTTTGAAGAGCTGGGCCGTGGAGTAGGCATCCAACCGCTTCCATTGCCGGGCTACGGTTACCGAATAGAAGGCCAGTCCTACCAGGAAAACAAAGGGCAAAGAAAGCCCCCACCATCCGGCAAAGTAACCCACCGAGGAGAAGGCTACCAGGGTAGTGGTATTGAATTCGGTCATGACCAGCGTTGCGGTGAGCGCGAACAGGCCGGTGTTGCGCGATGCCAGGAGATAGTCCTCTTCGCGCTGTACTCGCGATGCGCCACGCCAACCCGAGTACACCAGCGCCCCCAGAAAGAGTAAGAACAGAATAAGGTCCAGATAGATCAGAGTGTTGTCTCCTTAAATGTAGATGCTACATAGCTACTGAATAGATACCGATTCTTGAGACACTGACTCTAAAGAACCAATACTTCCAATGCCGATTCTTGTTCGAATTGGCGGATATTCGGTTACTCAAAGGTGTCGTGCCTGCCGGTCATGATTTGAAAAAAACGGGGAATGTAGGTGACCAGAACATAGATCTCGATCAATGAGCTCACCGCCAGCAGACTCCATCGGATTATGGGCTCCCAGGTCTGCGAATAAGGATCCGGTAGTTGCTCGGTAACCAATATATGGCCAAAAATCCAGAAAAGTAAAATGAAGTTTAGTGCCGTTCCCCATTTTGCAATCAGGGAAGGCTTAACTTTGAACTGGATCTTCATCCACCACATCAGAATCGGAATACTGAGTAGCTGGGCAATATCGCGCACATAGATGAGCGCTACATACCAGAACGGAACCCGCTCCAGATAGAGCAGATAGCCGAACATTGAAAGGACCACCAGTTTGTCGGCCACTGGATCTAGAATGGCTCCCGTGGCGCTCTGCTGGTTCAACGCGCGAGCAAGTTTGCCGTCCAGAAAGTCAGTGAGAAACATAATGGCGGCCAGAGCGATGGACAGCAGGTAATGCCCTTCGCTCCAGGACCATAGGACCGGCGCGATTAGAAGAATCCGACTGATAGTGAGAACGTTGGGCCATGTCCATGTGCGCTCCATACTTACACGGACAGAGCTTCCCGGGCTCATTGCAAGTAAATTTGGCGGAAGGCATGGCTCGATTCGCCTCCAGGCACGGGCATAATAATGCCGGCCAGATTCTCGCTTCAACGCTTCTTGGCCCCGGTGGTAGGCCGCGGTGCGCGGGCGTCCAGCCGTGTAATTCGCTGGACACAGTTCCGGACTGGCATCCAATACGTGCATGAAACAAACCTGGATCTTGATTACTCTTCTGGCTCTTCTGGGCGGATACTGCGCCAGTGGGGATACGCCCGCGCCTGCAAACGATTACAAATTTGACCGGGCGGATCGCCAGGCTGCTATGAAAGAATACGGATTGAAGCGCATTGAGTCTTTCCAGGCAAAGGCGCAGTCCAGCGCAATAGCCACCGGGGACGATGCAAAAAAAAGGTCTTCCTGCGAGTCCTCGGCCATGGGACTGGCGCAAGTTAGCGGTATGTCTTTGAGCGGAAGCGGAGGCAAAAAGGAAACAGCAGTCGTAGTGGCTTGCCGTAGTACCAAAAACAACTACGAGCAGTGCGAGTGCGATATAGGATTTAAATAGAATACAGTCTCGGGCCTGGCATGGATGCAAGCCCATCTCCATGGGGAATAGATCTCAAAAGGCTGCAAAGCTAATTATTCTGGCGGTGGCCCTTGGGGCCGCTGTCTGTATCCTCTTTCCCCCAAGATCTGGCCACAGCGGCTTCAGGGCCGTTACCTACAACGTTCATTACTTCCGGGCTGGCGTCGCCGGCATTGAAAGCACACTTGCAGAAATCGACGCCGATGTGGTCGCTCTGCAGGAGGTTTCCGGCGGTTCGACTTTGCCCGCGTTGGCTCACAGACTGGGCTATCGGTACGTTTCCAGCGCTCCCTACGTTCGTTACGGAAGTACTTACTGGGTTCTGGCCATAATGACCAGATTTGCAATACTCGAAAGGTCGGAGATTCGCCTGGGCAATTCCCGCCGAGCTTTGCGAGTGGTACTCGATGTGCATGGAAGGCCGGTGGAGTTCATCACGTTGCATCTAACCCCTCTGGCCGGGCCTTCGTCCTCGCGGACGGACATTGAAGCCCGTAGCCAGAGCCGAAAAAGGGAGATTCACGATCTCCTGGCTTGGCTTTCTGAAGATCGTCCCAGGGTTATCCTCGGCGATTTCAACTTTCTAAGGGGGCTGCCGGGCTTCTGGTTGGATGAATACAAGCTGATGGGGGACTACACAGATGCAGACGGCGGAATCTTTCCCAACAATCACGACACATTCCCCATCCCCGAAGAGACCCGGACCGCACTAAAGAAATCCTTTCCAGACATACTCATTCCAGAGGCCATTACCCTGGACTACATCTTTTACAGAGGGCTGGAATTGCGCGACGTGCGAACTGTCCATGGTTCGGCTTCGGATCATTGGCCTCTGATCGCCGAATTTCTTCTCGAATGATTGCTGGACCTTTCGGACTATACAGCCCTTTTACTATATACCCCGGCTTCTGGTAATATTATCCATTTGCCATAGGCATGGGAATTGATAGAAGCATGCGCCGGGCTTTTTGGCGCCGGATGATTCGGTTCTGGCGACAACTGTCAATATCGCCAGTAGGAAATCCGACGTTACCGACGCGAAAACATCGCTGAAATAGATTTTTACCAGGAATCTTCCGTCCTCTATTTCAGGAAGTAAGCCAGCGAGATGAATTCAGTGAACCAGAAGAAAAAAACTATCAACGATTTCAGGACCGATGGGCTCCTGGATGGCGCAGGAATAATCAACCCGAAGGATTTCTCTGATTTTCAGTTCAACCGATCCTTCTGGAACTGTCTGGGGCGCTCCGAGAGCCGGGAGAACCACTCGGCTCTGGATGACCTGATTTTTCCGGAAGATATGCACAGGGCCCGGCAATTCTTCAGCAGTCCTGGAGCAGCTATTTCGCTGCGGTTTTTGACCTGGAGCGGCGAAGTGCGACACTTCCGGGTAACCGGCGAGCTACAAGACGAATACTGTGTGGTGGGCTTCGTGGACATTACCGACCATATCCATGTCGAACAGGCACTGGAAAGAAATGAAACCTATTTCAGGCAACTACTATCGTCTTCCGGGGATCTGCTATTCGTCCTGGATCTAGATTTTCACTTTGTGCAATACTTCCACAGGCCGGACGATGTCGAGCAGCTTGTAACGCCTTCCGATTTCCTGGGACGCACCATTTTTGAAATTGGCTTTCCCGATGATGCTCTTGGCATTATTGCAAAAACGCTTCGTAGAACTGCGGACACGGGCAAAAGAAGTTATGCCGAATACTCCTTGAACATGCCAGCCGGAACAGAATGGTACAGCATGGTGGCAAGTCGCCACGATTCCGCCGAGGACGGAGTGCAAATCATTTGCATGGTGCGAAATGTAACCGAAAAGGTGCAGGCGGATTTCAAGCTGAAGGAGAATGCGAAACGATTCGAACTGTTCTTCAAGAACTCCCTGGCCGGTTTCTTTTTCATGATGCTGGATGAACCGATCGAATGGAATGAAACCACCAACAAGGATGCAGCGCTGGAATATGTATTTTCGCATCAAAGGATTACCAAAGTAAACCAGGCCATGTTGGACCAATACGGCGCTACCGAAGACAGCTTCATTGGTCTTACTCCGGCAGATTTTTTTGCTCATGACCTCCTCCATGGTAAGCAGGTATGGAGAGAATTCTTCGATACAGGTCGCGCTCTATTGCAAACGGATGAGCGCAAAATGGACGGTACGCCAATCTGGATCGAGGGGGATTACATTTGCATGTACGACGATCAGGGCCGGATCGTGGGACACTTTGGAGTACAAAGGGACATCACCAGGCGAAAGCAAGCAGAACAGGAACTGGAGATGGCCCGGGAAAAGGCGGAAATGGCTGTTCGCCTTCGAGGCGAATTTCTGGCGCATATGAGTCATGAGCTGCGAACGCCACTGAACGGCATTATTGGTTTTTCAGATTTACTTACCCGGTCTCCGCTCAGTGGTTCGGCGCGGCAGTACGCCGAACTCGCGCATCAGTCCGCACAATTGCTCCTGGGAATTGTAAACAACGTATTGGACTTTTCCCGCCTGGATGCCGGAAAAACGGAAACAATACTGAGCGATGAGGATCCTTCCCGTGTAGCGCGCAGGGCGGTGGACTCGGTGGTATTTCAGGCGCACAAAAAGGGGCTGGAGTTGCATCTGGATCTCGATCCGGGATTGCCTTCGCTGGTGAGGTTGGATGCAGTTCATTTGCAGCAGATTCTCGTAAATCTGCTGGGTAACTCGGTAAAATTCTGCGAAGTCGGCGAGATAGAACTCAAGCTGGAATATCTGGATACCGCCGAGAGGATCCGGTTCTACGTCACGGATACCGGTCCGGGCATTGAGGCCTCTACCCGGGATAGTCTTTTCGAAGCTTTTCAACGGGGCGAAAAAGCTGGCGCAGAAACAGGTACAGGGCTGGGGCTGACCATTGCATCGCAGCTGGTGGAATTGCTCGGCGGCGAACTAAAGATTCGCGAAGGGGAAATGACCGGCACTACGTTTTTCTTTGATATACCGGTGACTCCGCTGGACCGCAGTCCCGCGGATGCCCGTCTTCCGGATCATATCAAGCGAGCTGCCGTGGCTGTTCCAGGTAGCACCGGGGCTCGGCTCATCCGTCGAATACTTGAAGGACAGGGTATTCAGGTAATCACTGCGGACAATCTGCAGAACCTGCGAAGCCGGTTGGAAGGGAATAGTTTTGATCTGATTCTCGTGGATGAGCGTCTTTATGGCGCGGGACTGGAGGCGGTTCTTTCCATTCAAGCGGATAAGCGTCCTCCGGTGGTTTTGCTCCAGCGGGTCTCGGAGGAGACGATGCCCTTGCCGGATCTGGCCAGAACCGAACTTCTAAGGGTACCGCTGCCCCTGGATCTGTCGTTTCTTTCACGGACTCTATTAAAGGCTTCCCATGATAGGGAATTCTTGAGGCCGGAGCCGAGCCGAGGCTGGAAGGGTACGGTTCTGGTGGCCGAAGACAATCTGGTTAACCGAAGTTTGACGCGGCATATGCTTCAAAGCATTGTTCCCGGTGTTCATATTCTGGAAGCGAAGGACGGTAAAGAGGCGCTACGATTGGCCACGGAAAACGAGCCAGATCTGATCTTTCTGGATCTACAGATGCCCGATATGGATGGCCTTGAAACCGCCCGACATCTGCGACGGTGGCAGCCCGGCGCGAAGCTCCCCATAATCGCGCTTACAGCAGCGACAATGGATGGGGAGAGGGAAAAAGCCTTTGAAGCCGGGATGTCCGATTTTCTGGCCAAGCCCGTAGCCAGGGCGGACTTTGAGCGGACGGTAAAGAAATGGCTAAAGCCAGCAGAGCAGAGTTCAGATCTTTGTCAGAAGGTCATGTCGAATACTGGCCTGGACGAAGAAGCGGCTCGCTCGCTTTTGGCGGAGGCGGCCCGGGCCCTGCGAAACGATCTGTTGGCTCTGGAAACCAGCCTGGGTCACGGCCAGGATGAGACCGCGCGTCGAATCATGCATCATATGCGGGGCACAGCCCTGGGGCTCTATCTGGAAGAAACCGGCCAGATTCTTGGTAGTATGCAGCGCAAGAGTAAATCTGGCGAGTCGGTGCAAGAAGACCTATCCTCCCTGAGAAAGTCTCTGGATACTTACTTCGCAGAGTAGCGTTCTTCCCTTTCATCGCATAGCCTGGCAGCCCCGGGGGCGAAGAAACATTTCCTCGCGCGATTCCAGATTATCGTTCGTCGCTGTGGCTGTAGGGATCGAATGAATCGGTAATCAGTTCTTCATCCGAATCATCCAGATCTTCTGAGGAGTCTGCAGGATCGGGAGTGATGGGTGACTTTCTATAGAGAATGGCCAACAGGAAGCCTGCTACGGCCCCGGACAGATGTGACTGCCAGCTGATCCCCGCCTCTAGAGGGAACATCCTCCAGATCATGCCGCCGTAGAGAAAAACGATGATAAGCGAAAGAGCAATGGATCGCGGGTGCCGACGGAGTAAACCGGACCAGAATAGAAAGGCAAGCAGGGCATAAATCCAACCGCTGGCCCCAATATGGATGTGAGGATCGTCCCAGAGCCATACCGCCGCGCCGGGAAGTAACATACAGAGAAGCAGTACGGCGAAACGAGCTTCTCTATACAAATAGCTTACGCCCCAGACCGAAAGAAATAGCGGCGCCGAGTTGGAAAACAGATGCATCCAGTCTCCATGTAAGAAAGGAGCAAAGACGATGCCTGCCAGGCCCTGAGCAGTGCGTGGCTGCACGCCCTGGATGAAACCGGGAAGGGTGCCAGCTTCTTTAAAAAAATGGATGCAAAGTTCCAGAAACAGAATACCTGCAGCCAGTCGGACCGAGCCATGTCCCTGATAGCGATTCGCATCTTCTTTGCTCTGTCCTTGAGAGATTCCGCTGGAGTCTGGCACCATTGGAATAGACTAGGGATTTTGAGCGCTGCGGAAAAGCATAATCCGGGTAATCAAAATGGTTCAGGATACACCTCGTGCGGGTATTTCCTGGTTTTTTTGTTGAACTCTGTTTGATGCGAAAACTATTCTGCCTGGTTCGCACGATGCTGCATTGGAAGCATTTCTGGAGAAAAAATGAAATCTAAACCTGGCCTGTATTTGATCATCATCTTTGCTCTTTGCATTCAGAGTTGCGCATCCGGGAGCAAAGACGGCCATAACGAAAAGGCCATTGCTCTCGAGGACTCCGATACCAGTAAGCGGTGTAAGAGCCTTGCCGCCCAGCTGTCCGAATCCTATCCTCTGGCACAGGTGCGTTTTGATGTGCAGCCGGATTCCGGGTTTGTTAAGTGCAGTATCTATATGGAAAAGGCCGGGGTATTCCAGTTTTTCATTTCGCAGCCCCTGGGCCGGGATCCTGATGCAATGGCGAGATACGAACAGAACCGAAAAGACTTCAGAGAGATGTATTCTGTCACTGGAAGCAAGTTTGTGATTTCCGGAAATGCAGGCACCTGTTTCTGGAATCAAACCGGGTTCATGTCCCGCCTGCAGCTGAAATGGAAATCCATGGGAACTTCCGAGGAGGAGTGCGTCATTGCTAAAGCGCCGCCCTCTTTGCAAAGAGGCTATGAACTTGTGAAAGGGGAGTTTGTTTTTCCCTGATTCTTGTTTCGAAGCTGGCTACGGAATAGGCTGGCTTCGGAATAGGCTGCCTGGATCGTATTCGCACCGATTTCATGGAGCTATGTTACGATTAGAAGTGATGAGGAATTCCACCACATTTGCGCCAGAAATACCTAGCATTCATCGCGTTGCGTTGTCCTTATTCACCCTTAGAACCAGGGTAAGCTTTCCGCTGTCATCTCGAATGAGATCAAATCCTTCCTGTCGCAGGGCTCGTTGAATGCGATAAACATTCAGGTTAACTACCTTTTCGCCCGGAGCGCGAGGCCCGCCGGGATCGGTTTGCGACAGTGCAAGCGCCTTCTGAATGGTGTTTTGCTCTTCAGAATTTAGATCTTCGCCGGTCTTTCCTTCCATGGAAAGATTATCGGATTTGCTAACTACAGATTTGATTGAGCCAGCGCTTTTAATCCGCCGCTACGCACGCCGTCAAAGAAGGGGTCCTGCAAAATGAGTAGCGCTCCGGCGCGACGTAATGCCACTCCCTGGTCGCTTCCGGTCAGCTCCGGTAATCCAAAGAAGCGGCGGGCTGCCTGCTCGGTGGCCCCGGCCGAGCCTGATCGAGCCGCATCCAGAGTAGCCGCCCAGGCCTGCACAGCCGGCACATTACCGGGATTCTGGCCGTATTTCCAGAATGGGTTCCACAGCCGGTTCAGCGGATGCATACTTAATTGAATGGCCTTCCACTCTCCTTGATAATCGGGCATTTGATCGCGGATGCTCTGTATACGATTTCGAGCCTGGGCCATTTCATCCGCCTTCGCCAGGTTTTCCAGGCATTGTTCGATTAGCGGCTGGGATACGAAGCGGGCAAATCGAGAATCCGCATCGCTTTCCAGAGCAGACAGTATATCCGCCACCACGGCAGACTCCTGGTTACGGCAGCCCTGGATAATCTGCGCGGCCTGTTTCTGGAAATCGGAACCGGGAGCCGATCCTGCCTGCAGTCTGGCGCTGGCAACGGCGCTTCGATACAGCGGAATGTCTTTGTAATCCAGGGCCCTTTCAAAATAGTCCAGGGCCTGTTCGGGGCGGCCCTCGCGAAGAAGGAGCACGCCGGCATTGTAGCAAAGAAGATCTGGATTATCCGAGTTATCTGCACAGGCTTCCTGCAATATCTGGATGGCCGTTGATTTGTCTCCATCAGGCAAAAAGTATTCTTTGACTGCACGATCCAGGATCAGGTAATAGGGCTGAGAAACAGTCCGCTGACAACCGGCCAGTACTACCATGGTCGCCAGGGCCAGCGCGAAGCCCGGATAAAGCCGCAAACCAGCAGGTCTCGGTTTTTCGTTAAACGCCTTCCTATGGGAGCGCCATGGGCCGAATTTCCGGATGGAATCCGGGTATCTTCGATGGAAAAGGAAATCTAAAAATGTCGACAAAACACAGGATATGGTTCCCATTACACTCTGTGAAGCTTTCAGGTACTCTTCTTCTTTCTCTTTCATTGGCTCTTTTTTCATTTTGTGGCTGCGATCCGGCGCAGAGCAAGAATATTCCAGGCCAATTCGGTCAGGATAATTTCGACGACATAGTAAAATACGCCCTGGACAACTATATTGATCCCGGAGTTGACACCGGTCGTGGCTACGTGGGCGCCGCAGAGTCGGCCCTGCGCGCGCTACCATATCCGCTGATCCTGTATCCCCGAAGCTTCTATCAGAAGCAAAATCAGCTCCTTCGACCGGTGCGAATCATTCCAGGAAAAGAAATCCAGGGCTTCAAGGGAAAACCATTCGTGGTTCTGGAACCGGATTGGCAGGCCTATGAAAAGAAACGGAATACTATAGAGGAAAGGGAGCAGAAAGAGCGGGAAGGACTGAGCAATGCCGAAAGATCGCAGAAAGCTCAGACCGTGCGGGATCAGATTCAGTCCGAGCAGCGGGCCCTGGAAGAAGCCTGGCAGAGCATCGATTTCTCCAGAGGAGATTTCCTGGATATTGTAAACTGGATTGAGGATAACCGCGACAGCTACATGACCCCGCCGGATACGGAATCCCAGTCCGAAGCTCCCGATTTCGATCCCGCCAACTTTGGCCTGAATCATGTATACTTTGCGGCGGCCAATGGCTTTCTCAAGAGTCTGGATCCCCATAGCGCCATTCTGGACATGGAGACCTGGGATAAGATTCGCAAAGAATCCGAGGACTCCACTTTCGAAGGTATTGGCGCCATGCTCCGGGGAGGCGGCTCGGCGGACGTCATTGTAGAAACTCCATTGCCCGGTTCGCCTGCCCTGAAAGCCGGTTTGCGCGCCGGGGATATCATTAAGAAGGTGGACGGAAACAGCATCGAAGGATTACCGCTTTCCGATGTCGTAAAACAAATTCGCGGTCCCCGAGACACTACAGTAACTCTGACCGTGGAACGGCCCACCACCCTCGAAACCCTGGATATCCCTATTCGCCGGGGTGTCATCGAACAAAAGGCAGTATCCTCAACGTATCTGCCGGAATCACCGCTGAAGGATTACACCGACAAGAAAATCGGAGTGATTAAGCTTTCTTCGTTTTTGTTTGATCGCACCTATCCTTCAGACCTTATCAGAGAAGAATACGAATCCCTGGTAAACAAGGCGGACGGAAAGCTGGATGGACTAGTGCTGGATCTCCGCGGCAATCCTGGCGGCGATCTGCGCGAAGCCATCAAAGTGGCCGGTCTTTTTCTGCCCAAAGGCCTGGAAGTTGTGGAAATCAAAGGTCGTAGGGACTCCAAAGAAGAGAAGAACAATCTCCGTCCCATTTATCTCCATAGCGCCGAAGCGCCGTTGATTGTAATGATCGACGCCGGTTCCGCCTCCGCCAGCGAAATTGTGGCTTCTGCGCTGAAAGACCATGACGCTGCCCTGATTCTGGGCGAAAGAAGCTTCGGCAAGGCCACGGTGCAAAGCCTGGAAAGCCTGGGCGATGTAATCATTAAGCTCACTACGGCCAGGTATTATGCCCCGGACGGCTATACCATCCAGGTGTACGGCGTCCATCCTGACGTGGCCATATCGCCGGAGCCGGATGGGAGCTTTCCTCCGCGATTCCGGGAAGAGGATATGTGGCAGCACTTGCCCGAACTACAGGAAAGAAAGAAAAAGCCGGTCCGCCAGGCCTGGATTAAAAAACTGCAGGAGTCTGTAGGCGAAAACGATGCTGCGGAGCAATTCCTCCGGGATCACAAGGCGGATGCCATCAAGCCCGATGCAGCCCTGATTCGCGCCATCGCCTACTTTGACGCTCTGGCAAAAAATCCAAGGCCCTGAAATGGCAGATCGTACAGTAGATTATCTGGTAATCGGTAGCGGGGTGTCCGGCCTCTACGCCGCTTACTTGCTGGCGGATCATGGACAGGTTCTGCTTATAACAAAATCCAACGTCGTAGAAGCCAATACCAGCTATGCCCAGGGCGGTATTGCTTCGGTTCTGGCTTCCACTGACAGCTTTGAAAGCCACATCCAGGATACCCTGGATGCCGGCGCCGGCCTGTGCGATCCGGAAGCGGTGCGTATTCTGGTTACGGAAGGTCCGCGACACATCCACAAGCTAATGGAAATGGGCGCCGAGTTCGATCGCAATGCCAAAGGCGATCTCCATCTGGGAAGGGAAGGAGGTCACAGCGCCAATCGAATCGTTCATTCCGGCGATCTAACCGGCAAAGAAGTGGAAGATGTTCTGGTAGATGCCGTGAAGAAGAAGGGCGTGGAGTTACTGGAATACACCTGCGGTGTGGAGTTGATTACAAACTATCATGTGGAAGGCGAAAGCTCCCCGGGGGAAAAGCCCCCGGCCTGTTATGGCGCCTATGTCTACGATAGAAACACCTGGGAGATCAGCGCCATTCGCGCCCGGGCCACCATTCTGGCCTCCGGCGGCGCAGGCCGGGTTTATCTGCACAATACCAACCCGGATGTGGCCACCGGCGATGGCGTGGCTCTGGCCTATCGCGCCGGGGCAGTGATCGCAAATATGGAGTTTTACCAATTCCATCCCACATCGCTCTATATGCCCGGGGAGAACTCTTTTCTGATAACAGAGGCGCTTCGCGGTTTCGGGGCCAGGCTTCTCGACTATGAGAAGCAACCGTTCATGCATCGCTACGATGAACGATTGGAGTTGGCGCCCCGAGACATTGTGGCCCGGGCCATCGACGCAGAAATGAAGCGAAGCGGCGCACCGCATGTGTGGCTGGACTGCACCGGAACGGATCAAGAAGAGCTTATGGTTCGCTTCCCGAATATCTATGCCACCTGCTTGAAACGGGGCATCGATATCGGACGCCAGCCCATTCCGGTGGTGCCGGCGGCTCATTATATGTGCGGAGGCATTCGCACGGATCTACACGGACGTACGCGGTTGAACGGACTGTATGCAGTGGGGGAAGTTGCCTGCACTGGCGTGCACGGCGGAAATCGACTGGCTTCCAATAGTCTCCTGGAGGGCCTGGTGTTTGCTTATCGCATTGCCGAGGTTGTGCCTTCGGACGCTTTGCCCGCAGCCGATGCATTGCCGCCGGTGCGGGCGTGGCAGAAAGAGGGGCTTTTGAATCCGGAAGAATGGATTCTTGTGCAGCATAACTTCGGCGAAATCAGACACATTATGTGGAACTATGTGGGTATTGTACGTTCCACACTCAGGCTGAACCGGGCTTTGCGAAGGATTAACCTGCTGTACGACGAGATCATGGATTTCTACAAGCGAACCGTGCTGCAGAACAAGATCCTGGAGCTCAGAAACCTGGTGCTCATTGCGAAACTCATTATTGAGTCGGCCCTGGAACGCCAGGAAAGCCGCGGTCTGCACTTCAACACGGATTTTCCAGAGAACCGGGATCCCAGCAACACTTACACGGAGAAGTGGCGGACGTCCTGATCCAGGCATCGAATACCTCTAATCAGGCAACCCCGGGATCGTCGATTCCAAAGCTTTGACGACGCAAAGCGCTACCTGGACCGGAAAATGTGGCTTACCATGAATCTGAGCCATGCAGAGCATCATTAACCTTCTGATTCCCAGTTCGTCCGAATAATCTGCCAGGACTCCAGCAGTGGGAGAAAATTTCATCGGTTGCAGAGACTCTGCGCAGTTCGAGTGGATTCCAGCGGATTCAGGCCCTCAGGCCAGCAAAATGCTCTTTCCGGCCGTGAAAAATGCTGAACGATCGATTTCATGTGTACCCGCTTGACTCCAGAGTTGGCCTACCATTTCTGGACGCGATGAACGAGAAAACGGCCAAACTTCTCAAGCGCTATGCCGACAAGACCGGATCCAACGTACGGGATCTGAAAAAGGCATGGCAGGGATTGAATTCCAAAGAGAGATTTCAAAAAAGACAGGTATATTTGCAGGAATTAAAAGGCAAATGATCCGCAGCGGAGGGCTTCTGTAGCCCTTCCCGTCCAATCCCTGACCATTCCCTATTTCGGTTTTCTTCCATTTCTCATCTCGGAATACTATCCCGGACACCGGAATTCGCTGTGTACAGGCGTTCCGGGATTTCACATATATTGTCTTCGGTTTCCGGAATAAATCCCCCGTCCCACCTCGGATGAACGGGGGACGGCGTCCATGGCGTCCACGGAATCCCGGGCGCGAAGACCTGGACCGTTTCTTTCGATGACTATATACGGCGCGAGCCCGTAAAGCTCAGGATTCCAGGGTGATGATGATGTCCTCGGGATTGACGAGATCCCCTTCTTTGCCGTTAACCGACTCCACTATCCCCGCTCGACGGGCCTTTACCTGGTTTTCCATTTTCATTGCTTCCACAACAAACAGGGTCTGGCCTTCCTCCACCGAATCCCCGGCGCTCACGGGAAGGTGTATTAGTTTTCCAGGCATAGGACTGGTGTAGGTGAGATCGGAATCGGAAAGTGCAGCGTCGGAAGAGATGGGTTGGAAATGCAGGTTCTTGCCATCCAGATGAAGGAAGAAGTCTGTTTCCGTGAAATGGTAGCTTCCTTCGATGATTCGATCCGGCGTATGAAGTTCGAATCGTTCCCCGTCCAAAAAACGGAATTGATGGGCGGATCGAAGCGACTTCGCCTCTTCGGTTTCCATGTCCAGTAGCGATATCTTGTATTCGCCGGCTCTGGTTTGTACATCGAGAATAAAGGAATTGCCTTCATGTCGGAAGGTCTTTTTCATGCAACGTAGAGCATCGGTTCCGGCCATTGTGTCCAATAAATTATAGGTGGTTTCCGGAAAAATGAATCCTTCCACAATCGGGTCTTCGCAAAAGCTGGAGCGAGTCCAGAACGCCTCTCATTCTGTACAATCCATGATCGAGCTAGCCGCAGTTCTAAGAGAACCGGGCGGTTGCGACTGGGATAGAAAACAGGATCTGAACTCCATGCAGCCCCATCTTCTGGAGGAGGCCCATGAACTCATCCATGCGATTCAGACACTGGACGTAGAAAACTTCAAAGAGGAACTTGGGGATCTGCTGTTTCTGGTGGTATTCTTTGCCCGGCTGGCGCAAGAGAAGGGTTGGTTCGATCTATACGATGCGGCCCGGGCCAGTGTAGATAAGCTGGTTTTTCGGCATCCCCATGTATTCGGGGATCTGAAAGTTAGTGGAGCCGGCGAAGTGCTGAAGAACTGGGAAAAGCTGAAGGAACAAGAAAAGGAGATTCAGAAGCAGGGCCGGAGTCCTGATAGACCAGAAGATCAAGATGGCCCGCACACCACACTTGGCGGCGAAACCGAAGCCGCAACCAGCGGCGCAACAGACGGCGATCCATCGAAAGAACCGTCAGAGTTTGGCAAGAAAACCGCTTATCTACCGGCGCTGCATCGCGCCGAAAAGCTGCAGAAGAAAGCCGCCCTTAAAGGCTTTGATTGGGACAACATTGTAGACGTTCGCAAGAAACTGGATGAGGAGCTTGGAGAACTGGATGAGCTCATAGAGAGTCTTCAGAAAAATGAAGTCGATGCATCGGTTAAGAGCCGGTTATCCGATGAACTGGGAGATGTGCTTTTCTGTGTGGTGAATCTCGCCAGGCATTTAGACGTTCCCGCGGAGCTATCCCTGCATGGTAGCTGTGAGAAGTTCATCGCTCGATTTCGAGCCATGGAAGATATGAGTTCCGTTCCGTTGGAAGGCCTGAGTCTAGAAAAACTGGAAGACCTCTATCAGGCGGCGAAGGCCAAGATCCACGCTTCATGAATTCCGCTATCGAAAGCCAGAGGGAGCTGGCCCCGCTTACCACGCTCCGACTCGGGGGGGATGCCCGCTACTTTCTTAAAGCCAGCAGTGTCGAAGACATCTTGCATGGTCTATCTTTTGCGCGAGAGAAAAAGATACCTCTCTATACTCTGGGAGGCGGTTCGAATACCATTTTCTCGGATCAGGGCTTTCCTGGCCTGGTCATGCACATTGCCACCAGGGGAATCGAGACCATCGATCAGGATGAAAGATCGGCGCTTCTGGATGTTCAGGCCGGCGAGAACTGGGATGAATTTGTGCAGCATTGCATCGCCCATGGTCTGGCCGGTGTGGAATGCCTGTCCGGGATTCCCGGACAGGTAGGAGCCGTGCCCATTCAAAACGTGGGCGCCTATGGCCAGGAAGTGGCCCAGACCATCGAGTCGGTGCGGTGTCTGGACCGCATCACCTTTGAGCAGGTGGTTTTCACAAATCAGCAATGCGAGTTCGCCTACAGACAAAGCAGGTTCAAATCCTATGATCGCGATCGCTACATTGTACTCGGCGTAGCATTCCGACTGTCCACTGTTAACATCCAGGAACCCCGGTATGAAGAGCTAAAAAGGGCTCTGGGGCCCGTGGATTTCAGCCATGCATCGGGGATACCGGGGGCCCCTGATAAGACCCTGGCCCGTGCGGAGGAGCGGGCGGAGGCCTTGCAGCGCCTGCGCGAGGCCGTACTGGCGCTACGGAAAAAGAAATCAATGGTCGTTGACCGGGCGGACCCGAATTCCATCTCTGCAGGAAGCTTCTTCCTTAATCCGGTTATTCCGGCCGGCCAGATCCAGGACTTTAGGGATAGAATGGAACGCGCGGGCTTAACCGATTATCCCTGCTTTGAGGTTCCCGATGGATTCAAGCTCAGCGCAGCCTGGTTGGTTGAGAATTCCGGCTTCCAGAAGGGATTCACCGAGAATGGCGTTGGTCTTTCTGAAAATCACAGTCTGGCCCTGGTGAATCGTGGCGGTTCGGCGAAGGCATTGATGGAGCTTGCGCGTAAGATTCAAAAGCGTGTGTTTGAATTTAGCGGAGTATGGCTGGAAAGAGAACCGGTACTGGCAGGACCGGAAGAGAGCGTAGAGCAATAGAATGGCAAAAAAATCCACCGACACAGCAACAAAGAAAGGCGCGAATTCAAGCCCAAAGAAATCGGCGAAGACAACCGCGAAGCGCAAGGCTACAGCAAAACCCGCAGCCTCCGGTTCAGATCCCAATCCCGCTCCGCCGCGAAAAGGGGAGTTAAACTTCACTGCAAGATTTGATACAAACCAGGTGGATCAGCTAAAAACCTCCGGCGAAATTGATCTCACCTTCCCGAGATTTCCCCATGAAAAGCAGATGGATCAGACAGAGATCTGTCTGAAGTGCCATGGCTGCTGCATGTACATTACCGTACCTCTTGATTATCCTCGTTCCAATGAACAAAAGGATCTCTATACCTGGTATCTGCTGCACAGAAATGTGGAGATCTATATCGATCACGATAAAACCTGGGCCATCATCTTCAAGACCCCCTGCGACAAGCTCCTGGCCAATGGTATGTGCGGTATTTACGAAACCAGGCCGCAACTATGCCGAGATTATTCGCCGGACAGTTGCTCCCGGGTGGGTAAAGACCATATGCACCTGTTTCAGACTCCTGCTGAGATGCATGCTTATCTGGATCGAAATAAGAAGAAGACCTCGAAGAAGGCTGCGAAAAAGACTTCAAAGAAAGCTACGCGAAAGTAGCGCATAAGTATGAATTACCAGGCTCTCGGAAACAAGGTAGATGAACTGGGGGGCCCAAAGCCAGGCTCTGACGAACCCGAGTCCTCCTGGCGCATGCTCTTATCTGCAGACCGATAATATCCTTTACAAACATTCTGGATAGACTGTTATTCTTGCATGAAAAGGTGCGGGGGACGTCATGGCCGGGCGCCAGGTTTTATTCTTGCCGTCGCGGTCGCTTTGCTTGCGCCATTGCTGCTATCCTCCTGCGAAGATACCGGCCACTCCGATAAGGGTCATCCCTATCGGCTTTTCTACTACCTGGATACAGGCAAGAGTCTACCATTCGAGCAAATCCTTGAATTGAACGCTGACCGGTGGACTCCCACCCCGGCGAAGGCCCCAGGATTCGGTTTTCAGGACGTGGTACTGTGGCTTAAAGTGGAAGGCAGCGAAGGCGCACCCACAGCTACTGTTTCGGCCGATATTCTGGATATTTCCTACAGCCAGCTGGATTCGGTTCAGGTGTTTTACCTCGATGCCAGCGGCGGACTTGTTGAAAAACATACCGGCGATACGCTTACGTTCTACAGTCGCGATGTGCCGGCCAATAGCTTTGCCTTTTCCGTCTCGGGATCCAGGGGGCCGATCTATGTTCGTATCCGAACACAGGGAACTCTGATGGCCCCTCTGGGCCTTTTCTCGGATAGCGAATGGAACCGGGCCATACAGATACGCACGGCTCTCTACGGTCTGTATTTCGGCGGTCTGGTCTTCATTGGATTGTATAATCTCTTTCTCTTCTTCTCGATCCGGGATAGAACCTACCTCTACTATTCAATCTACGTCGGATTCGTGTTCGTTTCGTTTCTGTCCTTTCTGGGATACGGACATCAGTATCTATGGCCCGGTTCCGATTTTTGGAATAATCGATCTTTCGTAGTATCAGCGATGCTTTACGTGATCGCATCGCTGCAGTTCGCCGTAAGGTACCTTGCCGTTTTCTTGAATCATCCCTGGCTCGGGCGCAGCATGCGATTCTTGCAGATTCTGTTTTTGCCGGTCATTCTTATCGCCATTCTGGGCGACTACCAACTGGCCACCCGCCTGGGGTCTTCTTTGAACATTGTGAGTAGTCTACTGATATTTGTGACGGCAATTGTACGAACAATGGATGGATTTCGTCCGGCCCGGCCTTTTCTGGTGGCCTGGTTCTTCTTTCTTTCCGGACAAATCATCGGCTCGGTGGCTTTTCTGGGACTCTTTCCCGATGTTTCCGGGGTGTTGCCGCTGCCCTTCCTCGGCTCTGCTCTGGAACTGACTTTGCTTTCTCTGGCTCTGGGAGACCGTTTCAAGCATCAACAGGAATTGGCCGTAAAGGACCGGCTGGAGCTCACGGATTCCTACTCAAGATTTGTTCCCAGGGAGTTTCTTTCTTTCCTCAAGCGACGAAGCATTAAGGACGTCCATCTAGGGGATTCGGTGGAGGCTCGGATGACGGTCCTTTTTGCCGATATCCAATCCTTTACTACACTATCGGAATCCATGACGGCGGAAGAAAACTTTCGCTTCATCAATGCATTACTTAAACGGATTGGGCCCGTCATCCGCAAGCATGATGGATTCATCGATAAGTATATCGGGGATGCTATAATGGCGCTTTTTCCGAAGCGACCGGATGACGCTCTTGAAGCTATTATGGAAATGCAAGGGCTGTTGGAAGACTATAATCGTGCACGTATAGAGAAAGGGCTTGACCGTATTCAAATTGGCGTGGGCGTACATACCGGTATGGTGATGCTGGGAACCATAGGCGAAAATGAACGAATGGAGGGTACGGTAATCGGCGATACAGTGAACACCGCGTCCAGGCTGGAAGGTTTAACGCGAAGCTACAATGTGACCGTCATTGTTAGCAAGGAATGCCGCGATTTCCTGGAGGACGGCAATCGGTATCGATTTCGATTCATAGAAGCTGTACAGGTTAAAGGGAAGAGCAAGCACGTTGATGTACTCGAGTTTATGGGACTTGATTCGGTCTAACATCCACCTCGGTAACCGAGGGGCTTTAATGATCGGACCAGGGTTATCCAGGCAAGTCAGCTGACGAAGAGAGTTCGACGCAATTCAGCTCACTGTTCCACGCAGACAAAGGAATAGTTGAAGCCGCTACAGGGACTTGCATCTACAAGAAACAGGAACGGCTGGTTGGTTCGGGAAGCGTCTCCCATGGCAAAGGTGCCGGAACCCGTGTCCCAGTTGCCGCATGTAGAGCCCGCCCGGGTAGTCCAATCCGCATTCATGCCAAGGAAGACCCGTGTTGGAATCGTTATTGCAGTAATAATCCGCTCCCTGAATGCCCGTATTTCCCGAAATGCTTATTGCTCCCGTGGAAGTGGACATAGTAACAAACATTCGTTTTGGAGCGTCGTTTGCCGGCGAAGCGCCATTTGTTGCCTCTGCAGGGACTGCCAGGGCCGCCAGAATGGCGGTGAGGTCGCCGCCGTTTTTGTCGGAATCGCTTGAAAGGTTACCCTGGAAACAGGCTGGCTGGGCCTTTTCTTCCCTCACGCCATCTTTCCGTTCCTTTCCTGCTCTGCGCCGTCCGCTACTCGTCGTTTTTTTGGGCCTCGTCCACTTGTTCCTCGTCGTTTCTCTGCCGCCTTCTGCCGTTTTCTGTCCTCTTGAAGAGGGCTATGGAAAATCGGCAGGATTGCTTATGCGAAACTCCCCGGCTTTAGGCGCCGGTAGGGAAGCGCTGCGAAAGCCAGCCAAAGAGGTGATCCCAGAGCATGGCGCCGCGAAAGAGAGCCAGCCCTGAAAAGATTACATCGGGCCATAGCAGGGTTTCATTGACCTTGTCCAGAAACAGTGCGTGGATGAGTCGCATGGGCACCAACCAGTAGATCAGAAATACGGCAGCCACTATGAATACGATTCCATGAATCAGTCGTCCCACGGGCTTTCGAACCCATTTTCCCACAAACGGCAGATAGAGTACGCTGGAAATCATCGTATAGTAGATGAACGTAAGGATTAAGAACTGCAGTAAAAATAAAAAAAGTTCATCGTAAGGTCCGATGGGCTCAGGTCTCATGATGGCTCTCCTTGTATTCCATGATTAAAGCATCGGAATCCGCGTAGTAGTTCTTGCGTCGGTGGATCTCTTTAAATCCGCAGGACTCATATAGTTTGCGGGCCGGAAGGTTGTTCTCGGCTACTTCCAGGAGGATCCGGCACTCTGTAATCCATTCAGTCTTCCCGATATGGGAATCATCCCTATCCGAATTTCTGATTTCGTCGTCTCCTCTTGCTTCCTCGCCGTGCTGATCCTGTTCGGCCACCGGGGCCTGCCCACTGCCGATGAACTTCTGACCGCTGCTCAGCAGGGCACGGCCCAGGGAGCGGCTTCGATAATCGGGTAGCACACCTATCCGTAGTAGCTCCCAGCTTGACTCATCCTCTTCCGGGGTCGATCGGTCCTCAAGCCAGATATATCCGCAATAGGAGGCGTCGGGCCGATGGGAAGAGCCGGCCGAGTCCGTGGATGGGGCATCGGACAGGAACGAGGTAGTGAGGTGCCTGGCGCCAGTGAACACGACACCGCCGCTGCGGTGCATAGTATCATAAAGTGGGACGACTCGGGCATCAGGATCAATTCCCAGGATCAGCTGGCCCTTTCTGGATAATTGCCCTTCTATCATCCGGCTGTTCCAGTTTTCGGCCATGCAAAGCTGCTCCAGCTCAACCAGAAGGTTTACCAGGTCCGCAAAATAAGAGGCAGGGTAGGATGGATGATCGGGTTTCAGACTGTACATGAAATGGCGGAATGCTTAAGGATCAAATCAAAACTGAAAGGGTTCAGGCTCATCCATTTGGGGTTCCTGGGCTCCGGGCTCGATCAAAAAAACAAAAAATAAATGCAAACGAAAACGCTATCCAGAACACTCCACCTATATGAGGGCTCCCGACCAGGCAAACCTTACTGTTTCCGTTATTGTGTCCCTGTTGGTGCTGGCGTTGGTATCCAGTAGTTGCGAAGACGCATCCGACTCCATACGCAACTGGGGCATGCGCGAGAGGGGGGAGCGCATTCTGGATCTCTCCGACGAAGATATTGCCCGACTCAAAAGGGATCTAAAGCTCAGCGAGGACCGGGCTGTGGAATTCGAAAAGAACCTTCGTGGGCTTTTGCAAGAGCAGTCCATTCAGGGGGACCTGGCCTGGAAAATCGGAAAAGCCATTATGCAACAGGGCCGCTACGAAGCGGCGGACCCCTATTTCCGGCAATCCATAGATGAGGATTCCGGACCGGTGCTTGCGGCCCAGAACAACAACTACTTCGAAGAAGCTTTGCCTTATTATAGAAAGGCCCTCACGTACAACAAAGCCAATCCCGAGCTGTTGTTCGAAGCCGGTCTCTGCTATGCCAATGCCAGCCGGGCTCTGGGTTGGGAGCGATCCAGGTTTGAGTCCGCCGAATTCTTATTTGAAGCGGTGGCACGACTGGAACCGGGGGATCATCGCCCGCGATACCAGCTGGCGCTCCTCTATGGAAAGTCCGAAGGTTACGGTCGCGATCCGGAAAAAGCCCTGGAGATTCTGGACGAGCTACTGCGCAAAGAGGAGCAAAACATACCGGTACGCTTTGCCAAAGCCAATATACTGGTCGAGAACGGCAATCTGCGCACCGGCGCCGATGAGTACCGTCGTATTATCGAAATCATGGACGATCTCTATGAACGCGGAGTGCTGCGCGGAAACAAGAAACGTAACGTACAGTACAGATCGGCCCGGGAAAACCTGGAGAAGCTGGAGACCTGCCTGCAGGGAAAGCCCGGCTGCGAAATCATCACGGAAGAAACCATCCAACCCTGATTGCCACTCTCACCAACAGAACGGCTTAAGCTTGCCTGCATGGTTTCAGGATTGCCCTACCGGAGGCGATTCTTCCAGACGGGCGGTTTCAGCAATTGGGGCAGGGAGCTTCGGGCATGGTTTCCCTTTATTGTTAGAGAGTTCGGCGAAATCTACACTGCCAGGGGAATGCAGATTTTCCGAAACCTGGTCAGCAACCATCGATTCGCGGGGAATCCAGAGGTAGTACCAGTTTTCTATCCGGATCCCGATTATCCATCCGGGTTACGACATATCTTTGACGCTCCTGGAGTTGTCTGGCTGCGAACCATGCCAGGAAGTGCTCAAAGAACGAGCTCGGTGAGCAAACCTGGAACAACGACCGGTTTCGCGGACAATGACGACGATTCTGGAGAAGGGGCCGGGGTCAGCGCAACGTCAAATGAGTCGATAAATCCGTTCCAATCCAACAAACGCTTTGTATCGATTGTAGGAACGCGAAACCCGGATCCGGTTTCTTGCGAAGCGACCGTTCAATTCGTAAATGCTCTGCCCGAAAGTACCGTCATCGTATCTGGTCTGGCCCGGGGCATTGATTCGGTAGCTCATGAAGCCGCTCTGAAACGAGGCATGGATACCCTGGCCGTCCTGGGAGCCGGCATCATGAAACCGGGTCCGGCCGAAAATCGGAATCTGTGGAGCGGTAAGTACCCCGGCAAACTGTATCTGCTGAGCGAATTTCTGCCCTATACAGAAGCAAGAAGCTACCATTTTCCGCGACGGAACCGAATCATTGCAGGTTTGAGCGATACTACCGTGCTAATGCAAGCTCCTTACGGTAGCGGTGCGCTCATCAGCGCTTCTTTCTGTCTCGACGAAGGACGCGACCTTATGGTATTTGATCATCCGTTGCTGAGCGCCGCTGGAAAAAACGAGGGGGGCCGGGAATTGCTGGATCAGGGCGCGTTACCCCTATCCGAATTAATACCGCCCGAACGAATCCATCGTATTCCAGACGGAGAAGTGGATGTAGGCGAAGAGATTGCATTCCGGGAAGGGTTGAGGAGCGGCCGATTGAGACCTCTGGGCCAGGGACTACTTTTTGAAAGGCCGCCCGACGATTAGCAGACTGGCATCTGGATTTGAATTTCTCGGGGACCGGTTCGCGACTGGTTCGCGGCTGGATTGCTGCTGAACTTCCCTGGCAGTTCAGCAGTATCGCCGCCATCCATGAGCTGCTCGCCGTCTGGATGGATACACCAGATTTTCAAATTTTGCTTTTTTCCTGAAGGCATGCGCCGATTCTCGTATTATATAGAAGAAACTGAAATTTTATGGCAACAGCAAAAAAGGCATCCAAGAAAACATCCAAGAAGGGTAGCGCTGCAAGCAAAAAGACCGCTGCAAAGAAAAGCACTGCAAGAAGCGCCAGGGGAAAAACCCTGGTTATTGTGGAGTCACCGGCGAAGGCTCGCACCATTCATAAATATCTGGGTAACGATTACGTAATCGAAGCCTCAATGGGTCATATCATTGACCTGCCCAAATCGCGCATGGCGGTGGATATTCAGAACAAGTTCGAACCGGAGTACATCACTGTTCGTGGCCGCGCTCCGATTCTGAATCGGCTAAAGAAACTGGCCGAGGCATCTAAAGAAGTGCTACTGGCGCCTGACCCGGACCGGGAAGGCGAAGCTATTTCCTGGCATTTGAAGCGGGCTCTGAGTCCCCGTAACTCTAACATTCGTCGGGTGGAGTTTAATGAGATTACTCCGCAGGCGGTGAAGGATGCCATTGCCAGCCCGCGGGAAATCGACGAAAACCTGGTGAATGCGCAACAGGCCAGGCGAATTCTGGATCGGCTGGTCGGCTACAGTCTGTCCCCTATTCTCTGGAAAAAGATTAAACGGGGCCTTTCCGCCGGTCGCGTACAGTCCATTGCACTGCGATTGATCTGCGACCGGGAAAAGGAAATCGATGCTTTTGTTCCCCGGGAATACTGGACAGTGGATGCGAAGCTTCAAAAAAATAAAACTACGTTTCCTGCCTCTTTGAATACAATCGATGGCCAGAAGGTTGATTTAAAGACCGAAGACGATGTGGCGGGCATGGAAGAAGAGATGAAGTCTCTGGACTTCCAGGTAAAGAGCATTACTCGCAGAGAAAGAAAGCGGCAGCCTACGGCGCCATACACAACGTCCAGACTTCAGCAGGACGCCGCTAATAAACTGGGCTTCACCTCGCAGAAGACCATGATGGTGGCGCAGCAACTATACGAAGGACTGGAGCTGGCCAATGGAGTTGTTACAGGACTGATCACCTATATGCGTACCGACTCCACGCGTATCAACCCGGCCGCGGCCGAACAGGTGCGAGGATACATCAAAGAAAAACATGGCGCCGAGTACTTATCCGCTGAAGTGCGGCAGTACAAATCCAACAAATCCGCTCAGGATGCCCACGAAGCTATCCGACCCACGGATCCCACTCGCACTCCGGATTCCATACAGAGCATTCTTTCAAGGGATCAATTTCGCCTTTATCAGCTCATCTGGCAGAAGTTCGTGTCTTCGCAAATGGCCGATGAGATTGCGGATCACACATCCGTGGATATCCAGGCCGGCAAGTACGGTTTTCGCGCTAACGGACGAATCGTCAAGTTCCCCGGGTTCTCCGCAGTGTTTTCCATGGAAGAGGCCAAAAAGAAAAAAGATAAGGATAACAAGCTTCCAGAACTCGAAGAAGGGGACGAGCTAAAGTTGATGAAAGTGCTTCCTGAACAGCACTTCACGCAGCCGCCCCCCAGATTCAACGATGCATCCATGGTAAAAACCCTGGAAGAGAGCGGAGTGGGGCGACCCTCCACTTATGCGCCCACGATCCAGACTCTGTTGAAACGCTTCTACGTTACACGTATTCAGAAAGCGCTGAAGCCTACGGACCTGGGTAAGCTCGTAAACGATCTAATGGTAAATCATTTTCCGCGAATGGTCAATACCGAGTTTACCGCCAAGATGGAAGACGACCTGGATAAGGTGGCCAATTCAGATCTACAGTGGACTTCCATGCTGGATGAGTTCTATCAGCCCTTTGCGAAGACCATTCAGGACGCCCAGGAGAACATCGAAGAGATGCGTAATGTCCTGGATGAGCCCACTGATTTGATCTGTGAAAAGTGCGGTCGAAACATGGTTAAAAAAATTGGGCGGAACGGCTATTTCCTGGCCTGCCCGGGATTTCCCGAGTGCAAGAATGCGCGCGCCATCCCGCTGGGGCCCTGTCCGTCCTGCGAAAATGGCGAAGTGATCCAGCGAGCTACCAAACGAGGGCGGGCCTTCTACGGATGCACCAATTATCCGGACTGCGAATTCAGTTCCTGGGATCGTCCGGTGGAAGGAAGACTCTGCCCGAGTTGCGGCAAACTACTCCTGGAGAAATCCAGCCGCGAAAAGGGCAAGTATGTGGCTTGCAGTAGCTGTGATTTCGAAGAAAGCGCAGCAGAGCAAACAGCATAGCAAACGGCGTAGCAAACAGGTTATTCTGCGAACAGAACCAGGCGGAGGCAGCCTGAAAAAGAACCATGACGAAGCGGGGCCCCAGGATTTCGACTCGGGTCCCGCGGTTGATGTTTCAAGGGTTTCAGCCTGGTATCCAGGAACGCTGCCCTGATGTCTGAACGATCGCTATTGTTTGCTTATTATTTCAGCCGGATATAGGGCGAGGGATTTCGGCCGGGCTGAGAACCAAAGCGTACCTCGTAGTGCAGGTGATGGCCTGTGGCAGATCCGGTAGCGCCTACGTATGCGATTACATCCCCCCGATCCACTCGCTGACCTTCTTCTACAGCAAGTTCTGAGCAGTGTGCATACAAAGTTGAAATACCAAATCCATGGTGTACTCGCACATAGATTCCATAGCCGGAACGGCTTTCCCCCACGGTTTGCATCACCATACCCGGGGCGGTGGCGATGATCGGAGTTCCGGGCGCCGCCGCAAAGTCCACGCCCGTGTGGAAATCTCCTTCATTGCTTCGACCAAACGGATCCTTACGGCCGCCATAGCCCGATGAAATCGAACCGACCCCGGGCATCATGGGACGGCCCCGGGGAATAATCCAGTTCAGATAGGCCCGGTTCCAGATCATATGCAGTCCATGGTGCGCCGCCGTACCCAGCACCACGTCCGATTCCTGGCTCAGACTCTTGAGTGTGATCAGATCCTGTTCCAATCGACTGGCCGGGGTGACATTTTGCACCTGCTGCGGCTCAATCTGGCTTTCAATATAGGCCTCCAGATCCCGGGCATCTTTCCAGGACAGATCTCTGAATTCTTCGATCTGCTCTCTACTCCGGTTTAGAAGCTCCCTTTTCTCGGTGAGTAGCATGTGAAAGTTGGAAAGCAGAACCTTTCTTCGCTCTATGCTGGATACCGATTGTACGGTCTGAAATTGTCGTCCTACCCACAGAAATGCGCCGGAAAGGATGACCGAAACCACGAGCGCTACGACAAAGAACAGAATGTAGTAGTTGATCCGGATTCTGCGAGGAGGGGCGCTGGACATTTCCGGAAATACAAGTATGGAAAGGCCGGCCCAGGCTTTCTCCCGGCGTCGATTCCACAGATGCAGGTGATTCTGCAGAAATTTCCGGAATTTATCCCGCATACACACGTTTCTCAATTTCTGACTCTGGACTGCGAGCAAAAAACCATAATGGAATTTACTTGATTCTATCGGGTCTTTCCATGATGGTTCATCTGAAATGATCCATAAGATTCTGCGCTTTTTCAGGCCTCGCCGTGGGCTGGCCCGGGTGCTTAGGTACCCGGATGGGAAGCGCATCTATAAGGAATTCCATCCTCTCCGCCGGGAGAACATGGATCAAGATGCTCTAAAAGTCATCAATCGTTTGAACCGATACGGTCACCGCTCCTACCTGGTAGGCGGCTGTGTCCGGGATGTACTGCTGGGAAAGAAACCCAAAGACTTTGATGTGGTAACTACGGCCACGCCCGCACAAATTAGAAAACTATTCAGCAATTCGCGCAGCATTGGAAGACGATTTAAGATCGTGCACATAATGTTTCGTGGCGGAAAAGTAATCGAAGTCTCTACATTTCGCAGCGTACCCGAGCATAGATTCAAGTCTCCGGAAAAGGGGAAGGACTATCTGATCAAAAGAGACAATGAATTCGGAACGCCTCCGGAAGATGCTGCCAGGCGCGACTTCACAATGAACGCTCTCTTCTTTGATCCAAGAAATGAAAGCATCATAGACTATGTGGGTGGATTCGAAGACATTCAGAGCAAGACTTTGAGTGTGATCGGAGATCCAGATGTAAGCTTCCAGGAAGATCCGGTGCGAATGCTTCGTGCCGCGAAATTTGCTGCGCTTCTGGATATGAAGATGGACTCCACCTGCTTCAAGGCAATCAGGAAAAACCGCGAAGAAATATTAAAGGCAAATCAGAACCGTCTGCTGGAAGAATACTCCAAGATCTTTCGCACAGGCAGAGCCCTGGAAATCTTTACCTCGCTATACGATACGGGACTGCTGGACGCTCTTTTTCCGGACGCTATGGAAGCCACTCGAAAGAAAGGCAAAACAGGCGAATCCGAGTTCAAAGAGTTGCCGGTGGGGCAAAGACTCAGTGTGGCAGATCGTATGCTTTCGGAAAGAGAGGAGCTTACGATCAATGTCTATCTGGCTCTTTTTATGTGCGATATGGTGCCAGATGTATTTCTTTCGGGCCCCTGGAAAAGGGACATACACCTGGCCGAATACGTAAGAAGCGGAATCCACGAGTTCTGCAAGAGCGCTCAGATTTCTGGTAAAGACCGGGATCGCTTGATTCAGATCTTCATTGCTCAGCCAAGGTTTCACCGCAAAGGCCGAAAAGGCAAGGATCGTCCAGAGGTATTCAAGAAGAAGGTGTTCTTCTTTGAAGCATTCTCTGTATTCAAGATCTATGCCATTTCGCAGCAGGATGATGAAGCGATTCAGAAAGCCATGTTCTGGGAGATCGGCCCCAGGGCTCGGCCGCCGGAGCCCAACAAGATCGTAACAACGTTCACGGGGCGAAAGCCCAGGCGAAGGGACTTCGAGGAAAAGCGAACTCAGGAAACGGCGGACAACAGCTAACGGACGGGGTGATGCCGGGCGAAGCGTCCCGGGACATCTGATTTCTGATCGGCTGCAATCAAGAGAGGCGGGGGCTACGGGCCTCCCGCCTGTCCCGCTTTCCGTCTTTTGGAGATACTATTTCTCTTTGTCCGCGCTACTCAGGATCAATCGTATCATCCTGAGCAGGCCGGATTCAATTCTGCTTTGCTCCTTTAGCTGATAGCATGTACGAATCATTTCTTCGAGATCTTCTTTGATTTTCGCGAACGCTTCGTCGCTCGCTTTTCCGTGGTAAAGCTTTTCCCCGGGTTCTACCATCATACCGTGGGTTTCTACCATGGCTGCTCTGAGGGCGGGGACCAATCTACCATGCAATCGTTCGATGATTCCGGCCAGGTCGTCCACCTGATAGAGGTAATCGCCTACTTCTTTTAAGAGTTGCCGATGATCCTCGGTGGGCTCTGGCATTCTGGACAGGCTTTCGTAAGCCTGCACGAAAGTATCGTATCTGTAGAGCAGGTTGCCTCGCAGGTTTAGCTGGTATTTCAAGGTTCGAAGCATCGCCAGCCAGTATCGCGGAGGCGCCGGATTGGTGTCCTTGTGTCTCTGGAACTCCAGATCGATTTCCCGAGTATCGTCCTGCAACTTCTCCAGCTGTCGCAGCACATATTTGTGCTGATCTTCCGTCAGCGAAGTGGCGAGTTCACCGGCAATGGTCTTATAGGCCGCGATCAGGTTTTCATCCACTTTGAACCTCCGAGTCCTCAAAACGAGGCGGCTCGTTATCCGAAAACACCCGGGCTGGCCTTTTGTAACCTTCTTTTTGAAATGGAGATAGAGTCCTGAGCTTCAGATCCATGGGCCCATTATAGAAGCGTGTGCTGATACCGAATCGGTTCAGACTCTCATCGATTTCTTCCGGGGAGGGATTGGGTACTCTACCTTCCTGACAGGCCAGATTCAACGCTTCGGGGAGAAGGAAGCTGGGAACCGACACTTCCAGTACGACGATCTCTCCCAGGGAAGCCTTCTGCGTCCGGAACAGATCGAAATGGAAGCCGGTGTTGATCCATTCGCTTTGCATGGAAACCATTCCGCCTTCGGTGAGTTTGTTCTTAATCAACAAATAGAACTCCCGCGTAAAGAGCAGTCGTGCAGGACCTTCTTCGGTGGCTTCATTCAAATCCAGGATGATTACATCGAAGGGCTCCGCCGTTTCCAGATAAGTCCGTCCATCCTGGTGTAGCAGAGTGAGACGCGGATCCAGCCATGGGTTCCCGTAGACATCGCTCAAATGCTGCTGGCAGAGCTTCACCAGTTCTCCGTCAATGTCCACCATCACGCATTGCTCCACCTCGGGGTACTTGAAAACTTCCCTTAGAACGCCGCCTTCGGCGCCGCCAATGATGAGCACGCGTTTCTTCTGGCGAGCCCGCATCATTGCGGGGTGGACCAGAGCTTCATGGTAGATGAACTCGTCGGACTGGGCCGAATTCAGGATGCCATCCAGGAAAAGTGTCTTTCCGAAGGCCTCTGTTTGCACCAGCGTGGCCTGCTGGAACTCGGTGGATTGTTCGAAGATTATTTCCTGGAATGTAAACCCCGCCAGAAGCCCGGATTGGACCGTTTCGAAATAGATATTTCCCGTAGCGCCGCCTTCTAGGAGTGCGGCGGCGGACCTGGATGATGCCATCGGTCAAGTTTTCGCCCCGTGTTTCTCCATCAAAGGACTTTAGAGCACTTTTTCGCCGGTATTCCACTGTGCCGGTACGCAGCCAGGCGCCGAGCGGACGGGGACTGTGTTCCGCAGTGAATGATCGAGAGAATGTGCGCAGGACGAACGTTTACAGAAGTCCACCGAGGATGTAGACAGATCGCTCCAGGGAGGATAGAATCTGCCTCCGGGTTTTCGGTGGTTACTGTTGCTATCCCGCCTCTTCGAGATTGCGACGCGCCAGTTCCAGTTGTTCTTCAATCCTGAATCGTGCGGTGCCGCCCTGGGATCGTTTTCGATCGGCGCTGGTAGTGGGATCTACGGCCGGATTGTAAAAGTCGGGATCTTCAAAGGCAGGATGAGCTTGCCGTCTGATCTCCGGAGCGGCATTCAGCAGAGAGACCCCACTTTGCTCGCAAAGCGCAACAAGTTTGCCCACTGCATGATGGGCTTCACGAAAGGGAACCTGCTTTTCCCAGACCAGGGCATCCGCCAGATCGGTGGCAGTGGCATAACCTTTCTCCAGCGAACTCTGCATGTTCTTGTCCTGGAATTCCATCCCCTGCACCATTGCGCGCAATGCGCGAACGATGAGTTCTGCCTGGTAAGCAGAATCCAGCAAGGGGTGTCGGTCCTCCTGGAGATCCCGGTTATAGGCCAGGGGCAGTCCCTTCACAGCGGTCATTAGAGCAATCAGATTGCCGTTTAGACGTCCCGCTTTACCGCGGATGAGCTCGGCGAGGTCCGGGTTCTTTTTCTGCGGCATGATGCTGGATCCTGTGGTCACCGAATCCGGCAACTTGAGAAAGGAAAATTCCACGCTACACCAGAGTACTATTTCTTCTGCAATTCGCGAAGCATGAGTGGCGAATACACTGGTGGCGTACAGGAAATTCAGGATGTGGTCGCGGCTCGCTACTGCATCCATGGAGTTTTCATAGATGGACTCAAATTTCAGTTCCTGGCGAAGGAATTCACGGTCCGTGTCGTAGTTAACTCCGAGGCAGGCCCCGCTTCCCAGAGGTAATCGGTCCGCCTGCTGTTCTGCGAATTGGAGTCTTTCCGCGTCGCGAAAGAAGCTCCAGAAATGGGCCATTAGCGGATGGGCCAATCGGGCTGGCTGAGCAACTTGCAGATGAGTATAGGCCGGAATGGTAATGTCTATGTTCTTCTCTGCCTGGGCCAGCAGGTCTCGGCAGAGATCCAGGATCATGAAGCGCAGCTCAGCGGATTTTCTTTTTACGTACAGATGAGTGTCTACTGCGATCTGGTCATTTCGGGACCGCGCCGTATGGAGCTTTCGCGCTGGATCTCCAATAAGCTCCATCAGACGGTTTTCGACGTGCGTATGAATATCTTCCAGTTCCCAGCGAAGCGGCATTTGTCGCGCGGCGATTTCTGCTTCCACAGTCGTAAGACCTTCCAGGATCTGATCCAGTTCGGTTTGATCGAGTACGCCAATCCTCTGTAGCATGCGAGCGTGGGCTCTGGAGCCCTGAATATCCTCGCGATACAGCTGGATATCCAGATCGATGGATTGACCGATCTCCACTGTGATGTCGGCCACGTGGCCCGAGCTACGACCCTGCCATAGCTTGTCGTTGGATGTATGTTTCAAAGTTTCAGTTTCTCCAGAATGTCTGCGATTCGGTAATCCGGACTGTCCACTGTCGTTGTATGAATGGAATAATCCAGAATGAGGCTGCGAATCTCGAAGTAGATATGGTGAAAGCGTTCCTGGATCTGCTCTTCTCTGGGACCGCTGGACAGAACCAGATGGGACACAGGGGTAAGCGATACTAGCGTGTCGCGCTTTTTCAGGTTCGATTTGATTGTCTTGCGGATTTCTTCAATGATTTCCAGAGTCCAGAATTCGCCTACTTCCTCAATGTATCTAGTCAGGTCTTGAAAAAGAAAATGAGATATTGTAACGGGCTGCGCTTTTTCCAGCGCGCGCTTGATTCGACTGCCAAGGTAAGCGGAAAGATCCTGTACCGAATCGATCCAGTTTTCAGGATTTCGTCCGGCATCGGCGCGTAATATCCTGATTATCACTGGCATCAACTCGCCGGCAAGTAGATGACGAATCAGATGAGAGCTTTTGGAGGGCACCACGGCCTGAATGCTGGCTTCCTTGCGGTTGATTCGAATGGATTCCAGTCCTTCGAAGGGCGCGGGCCCGGGTTCGTCCCAGTACTTCCATTCCTTCAAAGGGATACCAAAATAGTACACCGGCTTGCGGTGATGTAGAATCATGGCCTGCAGGCAACCGCTACGCAGGAAATTCTGATAATACAACCATTCGCCCGGATCGTTCCCATCAGAAAGCCTTCGGGTGGTAGCATGGACCAGCTCAAGGTAATCCCGGCGGTGGTTTTCCGGAATAGAATTCAGGGCCTCTTTCCACGCTTGCTCCAGCTGGCTCTGACGCTCGGCCAGGATGGAGGTGGGCTCCGGAAATACCAGTTCTGTGCCCGGTTGGCTCATCAGTTCCAGGATGAACTATCCATTCTTGACGGCAACTGTAAATGAATGTGTGTTCCGGGTTTCGGCTAGGGCTCGCTGAGGTACGGTTTCTCGACGGGTTGTCATATTGCAATAACGCAATATTGCAATATTGCGTTATTGCGAAAAGAGCCCAGCGGCACTGAATTGAGACTGTACAAAAAAAAGGGGCCTCTGAAGACCCCTCTTTCGGCCGTCCGGCGATTATCTCGGAGGGCCACAATGCGGATTATATCTTAGATCACGCTTTCTGACGCTGTAGCGCCTTCCACTCCCGCAAACATGCCTTCGAACAGCACGCTGGAAAGATAACGCTCTCCTGCATCTGGCAGAATTACCACAATGTTTTTGCCGTCGTTTTCAGGCTTCTTTGCCTGGCGAATGGCAGCCACCGCCGCAGCGCCGCAGGAAATACCGCAAAGGATTCCTTCCTCTTTAGCCAATCGACGAGCCATTTCCACGGATTCGTCGTTACTGACCTGCTCCACCTCATCCACGATGCTCAGATCCAGGTTTTTGGGGACAAAACCAGCCCCTATTCCCTGGATCTTGTGGGGCCCAGGAGTAGGTTCTTCGCCCTTGATGGTCTGGGCAATCACCGGAGAATGCACGGGCTCAACAGCTACTGATGTAATCGCTTTTTTCTTTCCGTTTTTGATATAGCGGCTAACGCCAGTAATGGTGCCACCGGTTCCTACGCCCGCTACCAGGATGTCGATGTTTCCGTCTGTATCTTCCCAGATCTCAGGTCCGGTGGTTTGCTCATGGATGGCAGGGTTGGCCGGGTTATCGAATTGCTGGGGCAGGAAGTATTTTGCCGGGTCGCTTTCTGCGATTTCTGCGGCCTTCTGAATGGCTCCTTTCATTCCTTTGGCCGCTTCGGTTAGCACCAGATTTGCCCCGAATGCCTTCAGAACCTTTCTGCGCTCCAGGGACATAGATTCGGGCATGGTCAGGGTAAGCTTGTACCCACGGGCTGCGGCAACGAAGGCCAGGGCAATACCGGTATTTCCGGAGGTGGGCTCAACAATTTCCATGCCTTTCTTGAGTTTGCCGCTTTTCTCTGCTTCCCAGATCATGTTGGCGCCAATGCGGCATTTTACCGAATATGCCGGGTTTCTTCCTTCAACCTTGGCGTACACATTGGCATAGGCCCCTTCCGTTACTCGATTTAGCTTTACCAGGGGGGTTCTTCCAATGGCCAGCGAATTATCTTCATAGACTCTCATAATTCAATCTCCTGTTCGGTTTCGAGCCGCCTGCGGCAGATATCCGTAGCGCCACTCCCGGGGTCTTGCCCCTCCGATCTTTTCTTAATTCCTACAAAAATAGTGGGAATTGTGCGGGTCAACAAAAAAATCCGGACCGGCATCCGAATTCCTCCGGGAGTCGCACGTGGCGCGCAACGGCCCCCAGTTCTGAGCTGCGAAGGCCGGTGCTCAGTGCCGAAAGCTAAAACGGAGATGGGTCATTCCTGCGAGATTCCGGCATGGAAATCGATGGGCCGGCGGAGCCTGGGGACGCTCATTTTCTATGGAGTTTTTTTGGGGGGCGGGCGAGGTTTGGTTCGTGGCGGATCGAAAAAACCGGAATGCGGTTCAGCGCGTAGTCGACTTTCTCGGTTACGATGAAGTGTCTTTGTTCTGTCTGAATTATGCATTCTTGCTGATGGTGCTTATGGATTGGGAACTGCTGGTGATGTCCCTGGTAGTGTCTTTGAATCCACTGTTCTTCGTATATGGAATGAGCACTGTCATTAGTATGTATTTGTCGATCAAACACATCTGGCTCGTGCGAGAAAAGAGCACGCGAGAAGTGTTCTTTATGGTCGGAGGCGGGGGATGGCTCGCTGTTTCCCTGGCTTTCGTCAGCTGGAATCGGGTTTCGGGCGGGGACTGGCTTGGATATATCTTCGCCGCTTATTCGTTCTTTTACAATCTTCTAATATTGTGGTTCATGGGACTGATGGACGGTCTGGAGATTGCCCGGGAATTCTTGAGCGATCGGGAGGCCCATCTAATGGAAGCTACGGTTTCCATTGTTCTGGTTACGGTTCTGGCACTGTTTCTGCGCCTTTATCTGGAGTGGGAGTGGTGGCGAGCAATGAATGCTTGCATCTTTTATACCCTCAGCGCGAATAAACTGCTACTGGGTTTCTGGCATGAATGGCAGGTGCGCAACCGTGGGAAGGCCGATTAGGGCAGGGCATTTAGCGCCGCGCGCAGGAACCGAAAATCCACCGGAAAGTTGCATCCAATTTCCTTGGCTCGAGGCTTCGGGGCAGCCCCGGTTGAAATCTCCGGTTTGATGGTCGAGGTTTGCATAGAGCGGTTAGCGGTGGGCTGTTCTTCAAGCCGGAATTCTCGGACTGTGTCATTGCGGTGGTCCATTTTGGAGACGGGTAGGTGATGCTGCTTCATCGCGCATCCAGGCGACCAGGAAAGCATCCAGGCCAAAAAAAGAATGGTGCTGTAGACTCTCATCTGTCGCTCAAGACGGCTCATAGTATGCTAACGTCAAGTCGATTCAATCCTCATCCTTCCAGTTTCTCAATATACAGGGAGGAATCCTGAATTCTGGCTATGGGTCGGTTTCGTAATTGCGTTTCTGGTTCCTGCGGACCAAAAGGAAAATAGCGATTCCGATCGCCGGTATGGCGAAGAAAATGAGCGCTGCGGCCCAATTGTCTGGATTCGCAATAATTACAAGTACGCCCAGAGCAAAGAATGCAAATAGTACCAACCCGGCGATGATCAGTCCCAGCATGGCCATGGGCTTCGCTTCCAGTCGGGTCTGTTCTTTTGTATCGCCTTTTGCTTTGTAGAGGGCCCGGTAAGTCAGGATAAGGATTATACCCCCCAGCACTGTGAAGATGACACCCAGAACCAGCGTCCTTCCATAGATAGGCTTACCTGGAAGCCAGCTCAGAGCCAGCCATGCGAAGGTGGATCCCACGCCGAAGAAGATCCAGCCAACAAATCGCCCCGTCCATTGTCGGGGAACCCTGGTTTGTTGTGCCGTGCGGGGAGCATTCAGCGCTACGTAGGTATCCTTCTCGGACACATCCGATCGCATGTTCAGGATAATGCGGCCAATGATTGTGAAGACTACCATTAGCCATGCCAGGGCAAGATAACCGGATGGATGTAAATCGGGATTTCCATCCATGAAGCCCATTACAGCCCGGCCGATAAATCCGATTCCCATTACGACGCCAATGAACTGGAAAAGATAGCCAGCCATTGTTAGCCTGAAATCTTTGCCCGTTCCCAATCGCATACTCTAGCATTACATCCTTGTGCATGATGTCAAGGGGTTGGCATTTTGCACGCAATTTCATATTTCTGCTTTACTTATGTTGCAGTCAGGTTCCAATGAAAGCAATTGAATACGCTGTATTTCCAATTCCACTCCGGGACGTTGCTGTGCGAAGTCGAAGCAGATGGATTCCAGCCATTCTACTTTAAGGTTTGCGCTAACGTTTCTTGTCCTTCCCTGGCCAAGCTTTATGTAGAAGCCAGGTCTCTGTATGCTGTTCGCCCCGCCGCTTTCTCAGGCGGGAGGAGCCTTTGATGGACTTATGGAGCCTGGACAATGCAGATCCATTAACGCTTCAGAGGACTCTGTCTGCGATCTTTCAGTCCTCCGCAGATGCAATCATTGCGGAGAGTCTGGACGGGAGAATCTATGGCTGGAACCCTGCGGCTGAAGCTATCTTCGGCTACAGCTCGGAAGAGATACGGGGCACCTCCATTTTCGATCTAATGCCAGAACAATCCAGAGAGCAGAAGCGAGAAATTGTAAGGCGGGTTCAATCCGGCGCCACGGTGAAGGAAGAGGTTCTGAGACTGAATCGGGCCGGCCAATCCATACGCCTGGAAATCACCGTGTCCCCCATCAAGTCCGAGTCAGGAACGGTGATTGCTATTCTAGTAGTAGCGAAGGATCTAAGTCGACTCTACAACGAAAGGAAACTCAAGGATAGATTGGGGCTTCTTCTGGATCGTTCCTTCGATGAGATCTTCATTTTTGCTGCAGACACCTTTCTATTTCAGGAAGTGAGCCCCGGGGCTCGAAGGAATCTGGGCTATTCCATGGATGAACTCAAATCACTTACCCCTCTGGATATTAAGCCAGAGTTCACAGAGGATCAATTTCAGGATCTGGTGCAGCCTCTACTTACCGGAGAAATGGAAATCCGGGTTTTTACAACAGTTCATCGTAGAAGAGATGGTAGCCTGTATCCGGTGGAGGTGCGGCTGCAGCTATTGCCCGAAAGCCCTCCTTGCTTTATTGCCATTATCCTGGATCGCACAGAGTTGCAAAAGTATCAGAATCAAATACTCAGCGCTCAGAAAAAAGCAAACGAGGCCAGCGCAGCCAAGAGTCGTTTTCTGGCCAACATGAGTCATGAAATTCGCACACCTTTGAATGGGGTTATTGGAATGGCCACCCTCCTACGGGATCAGAAACTGGATTCGGAAGGGCGAGGGTATCTGGACATTGTAATTCAGTCCGGAAAGCATGTACTGGGTTTACTCAACAGTATTCTGGAATTCTCAAGAATGGAGGCCGGATATCTAACGCTGCAGCGGATGCCCCTGGATTTCATCCAGGTGATTCGTAATACTGTGGATGTAATGTCATTCAAGGCATCCGAATCCCAGGTAAGCATCCAGTTGGAGACCCATGGATTGCCCGGATTGATCCTGGGAGACTCCGGACGAATCACTCAGTTGCTAATGAATCTGCTGGATAATGCCATCAAGTTCTCCACCGGACCTGTCGTTCGTTTGCTGACCAGAACAGAGCCGGATGGACAGATCTACTGCGAAATCTGCAATGAAGCCACCCATCTGAGCGAGCAGGATCTGGATCACGTCTTCTCTGCATTTTATCAGGCAGACTTGGGGGCTGAGTACAGAGGATCCGGTCTTGGTCTGGCCATATGCAAAGAGCTGGTTAGCAGAATGCACGGGACCATTGGGGTGAAGAATGATACATTGAATGCAAATCCGGCTGTATGCTTCTGGTTTAGGTTTCCTTTCGAAAAGGCTATTGCCCTGGAGGGACCCTCGGGTGAGACCCTGGAGCTTCTCGACGGATTGCGTATGCTAATTGTAGAAGACGATCCAGTGAGTCAGCTGGTTACCGGACGGATGCTGGAGAGCTACGGCTGCGAAACCGAGGTCGTCTCCAATGGACGAGAGGCCCTGGAGATCATAGAGCGTCATCGCTTTGATGGAATCTTTATGGATTGTAGGATGCCTGTGATGGATGGAATTGAATGCGCACGCTTAATCCGGGTTCATCCCGATGAGCGAAATCGAACGGTGCCCATCGTGGCCTTGTCTGCCGGGCTCATGGATGAAGAAAGAAGGAAGTGTTTGGAGGCAGGAATGGAGGACTTTCTGAGCAAGCCACTTCTGGAGGAGGATTTGAGGCAGGTTCTTGGCCGCTGGTTTTCTAAGAAATCTGGCCCCCAAGGCAAGAACGGAATCGTCGAATATGAATGAAGCGAAGTCGTCTTATAAATATGAATCTACGGTCCATACTTCCGACATTTCTTGCGTTGCTCCTTATAGTTTCTGCGAGCCGGCCCGCGTCGATTCAGGCCGATTCTGCGGAGTTTCTCAAAGGCCTGGAAGGATTCAGACAAAGTGCATGCACGGGCTCCGTTGAAGGCATCCACAGTCATTTCGATTATTCCCGAATTCGGGATTTCTGGTTCCGAAATGAAAGCTATTCGGATTCTGAATGCCAAAGCAAGATCAATGCATTTAAGCGAGCTGTGGCAGACTGGACAAAGCTAAAGAAGAATTCGCCGCTGTGCACGTTCACCGTAAAGGATCAGAATTCGTCGGTTTTTGCGCTGGAGTTTCGATACATGTATTCCTATCTGAGCGGTCCCTGGCGTGTGGAAATGCGCAATGGAAAGGCGGTCGTTGTAGAGCTACCTCGCCCGCCTGAACCGGCGCCGTACGGATGCGGTCTGCCCGACTGATCCTTTCGGATCGCCACCGGTGAATTTCCCTGCTCGCCGGAGGGGCGCCTGGTCTGCAAGAAGCGAAAATGCAGTATAGAATGTAGTCTATAGTTTCTGATCTCCGGGATAGGTCGGGATTCGGCGCTCGCCTCCGGGATTAGCTTAATTCTCTTCGGCTACTCTGAATGCCTGTGCGGTAGGCACCACGAGAAAGCAGATACCGCCCCGGGCAAAGACGTTGCCCGGGATGGCAATTACATAGCTGCAAAGGTTTGTATCGCAATTATGCGGTAGCCTTTGCGAAGGCGGCCGCCGCTCTCTGGAGCTTCATCTTGTTTCCCGCAACCATTGCCAGGGAATCCAGATGATACTGTTCGGTGAGCGCGGATCGTTTGTCCAGGTCGTCACCGGTTAGCCTTTGCATGGATTTTTCCAGAAGCAGGCCGCAGAGAAAACGAGCGGCAGTTTCAACTACTTCGAAGGCAAGCTCGTCTTTCTTTGCGCCGGAACTGATGGAGCGATAGTTCTGAACGCACTCCTCCAGGCTTTCTCGCAGGGAAACCAGATCCTGGCTGGCATCCAGACCATTCATCTGTTGATCGATGTAATTCCTTAGAACGCCGGTGGGGGACATGCCGGCAACCACGCCGCCGATGGCGGCCACGGTCTGGAGTTGCGTTGTGCCTTCGTAGATGGTTGTGATTCGGCTATCCCGATAGATACGGGCAACGTCATACTCTTCGGTGTAGCCGGCTCCTCCGTGGATTTGTATTGCGTCGTCGGCCACATCGATACAGCCTTCGGAAGCGTAGTACTTGCTCAAAGGAGTTAGTAGATCGGCCATTTTTTCCCAGAATCTGAGCGTCTCGTCTTTGTTGACATCTTTCTCGGATTTACCTTCTTCCTTAAGCAGATGCTCCTTTCTCCAGTGATACAGATCAATGGAGCGAGCTGCTTCGATTACCAGCGCCCTGGAAGCTACGATTTCTCGTTCCATCTTATCCAGCATCTTTCTTACCGCAGGAATCTGCTCAATGGGTTTGCCGAATTGAATTCTCTCGGAGGCATACTTTTTGGCTTCGAAGTAGGCGCCGTTGGCAATTCCCAGGGATTGAGCGGCGATGGTTAATCGTGCGGCATTCATCATTCCCATGCTGTATTTCACCAGTCCATACCCGGTCTTTCCGATGAGCTCGCCCGGGGCGTCTTCGAACACTACTTCGCAGGTAGGCGAGCAATGAAGGCCCATCTTGTGTTCAATGTTGGCAACATGGACATCTTCGCCCTTTACCAGGAAGAAAGAAAGTCCTCGAGCGCCGCTGGTGGGGGATCCAGTGCGAGCCAGTGTGAGAATGACGCTGGGTGCATCAATATAACCGCAGGCATGCGTAATAAATCGCTTTGTACCGGTCAGCCTGTATGTTCCGTCTTCCCCGAGCACTGCCTTCGTTTGTACGCTGGGCAGATCGGAGCCGTAATTCGGTTCGGTAAGAGCCATGGCTGCGCTGTAGTTTCCGTCCGCGATTGCGGGTAGCCACTTTTCGCACATCTCCGGGCTTGCGTACCGTTCCATGATCTCTACAATGTTGATGTTGCCAAAAGCCAGGCAAAAGGCCGCATCGGCTCGAGCCGCAATGTCGCAGGCCAGAGCCTGAACAACCACGGGTAATCCAAGGCCATGGTATTTTCGGCTGATGGCCATGGGCATCAATCCGGCATCGCGAAGAGCGGTGTAGCATTCTTCTTGCGCTTTGGGAAACGTGACTTTACCGTCGGAGTACTTCAGACCTTCATGATCCATTTCCTGGCTTTTTTGTGCCACCAGGGTGCCCATCAATTCCCCGAGGGAGTCCAGTACCGATGTATAATAATCCTTCGCTTCTTCCGTAGAAGAGGGAGCCATGGCCAGGTTTTCGGCCCCGGTTTCTTTGTATTTCTTCGCATCTCCGAAGCCCTGTTCGTAGGCTTCTACGATTTCTTTCCAGTCGATGAGGCTGTTATAGTTCAGCTGTAAGTCCGGATTGTCTTGAAAATAGTTACTTTTAATCATTATTCTTCTTCTACAGTGTATTTCTTCTGATTCTGTCGCTACGCTATCTCCAGGCGAGCATTGTAAGGCGCGAACAGACCAAAATGGCTTCGGGCTGAAAAAACGTCAAGGTACCCTGAGAGGACGAATTCGGCCCTGGATCCCCCTGCGTCTCCGATGTAACAGGACCAACTCTGCGAGCGAACTATGGGTATGTCTTTCGGGAAGCCACGGCCACCGAGGTCGGACGAAGGCAAAAGCGGGGGCAGAGACGGGGCTTGACTTGAGTCCGAAAATCAGGCTGCAAAAGCGCGGTAAAAGGGAATTTATGACAGAATACTCAACAACACAGCTCCGGGTCCCAGGCCCATTCTTTCGTCGATTTTCCGCCTTCCTTTTCCGGGGATCCGCGCAGTCCGGCCGTAAGCATTCCGGCGGCCAGTTCGCCGGAGTCTCAGCCCTGGCGCCCAGGGCATCGGAGGAGTTGGTGGTTCCCGGAATGATCCGGTTATCTCGCATTTTGATGCTCGGACTTCTCTCCGCAGCCATGGTTCTTGCGGGCTGCTCGCCGTATGCGATTCAGCCCCGCACCGAGTTCGAAATAAGCAAAGACGTATTGTATTCCAGCGGTAGCGGCTACAAATTGCTGGCAGATATCTACACGCCGGCATCAGATTCCAGGAAAAGACCGGCCATACTCATTCTACACGGAGGTAGCTGGCAAAGAGGAAACAAAGAGCGGATGAGCGATGTGGCCCAGAATCTGGCCGGCCAGGGCTTCGTGGTGATGAATGCCAATTATCGTCTGGCGCCGGACCATCCTTACCCGGCTCAAATTGAGGATGTTCGCAAGGCCGTTTCCTTTTTGCGAAAGAATGCGAATCGCCTGCATCTGGACGCAGAGAAGATCGGAGTGCTCGGATACTCCGCCGGAGGTCACATTGCGCTTCTGCTGGCTCTCCTGCCGGGTCATGAAGATTCGCGTGTGCAGGCCGTGGTAACAGCCGGAGCGCCCACCGACCTCACGGCGTACGGGGACATCGTCACAATGCATCGTCTTCTCCAGGCGGAATACAGCAAAGAACCAAAGAAATATGAACAGGCTTCTCCTTATTTTGTGGCTAACGGACAGTCGCCTCCGGCTCTTTTGATTCATGGCACCTATGACTGGATTGTTCCGGTAAGCCATGCACGAAAGATGTTTCGAGCGCTACGCGAAAAAGGAGCGCCTGTTGAGTTAGAGGAACTACCCGATGGGCACATGGCCACCACCCTGGGCGTGCACGAAGAAAGCCTTCGGCTCACCGTGGACTTTTTTCGACGCAACCTGGAATCGCCCACTTTCCAGTAGCTGTATTGACGTCCATGGAAGTTTGCTCAGTCTGGCTTATGCAGTGGATCGAAGAGCTGGAAAATCGGGACTGGATCATTGAGCATAGCGAAGAGCTTCTGGCCTTCTACGGCGAAGAACCTTTCTGGGCCGATGATCCGGTACCTATTAAGGGCGATTACCGGTCGCTGCAAAGCGCCGATCCGGAAGCGGCCGCACAGGCCGTGGTGGAAGGTTGGCTGGAAGAACTGGGATTACCCTATCAGGGAGCCACCGTGGCTTCAATGGAAGAACCCGGGATCTATTTCGATATCGAAAAGGACATCTTGCATCTGGATCTAAATGAACAAGATCTAAAGAGCGAGTACATGCCGGCTGTGATTGCTCTGGCCGTGGCCGCCCTCTTTATTTCCATGAAGCGGCCCGAAGAAGGCCAGGGCTGGAGCCAGGAAGAGGAGATGCCCATCCATACCCTGGTTGCGATTCTACTCGGCTTTGGGCCTTATATCTGTGAGGCTGAACTGCGACGGAAGCAGCAGCCGGAAGATACCGAGCAGTCGGAAGATAGCACTACACTGGCGTTTGATAGCGGGCTCAGCCTGGAAGAGTGTTGTTTTGCCCAGGCCTACGTTAGCTTCATATTTGAGCAGGATTTCACCTCCTATCAGAATCGCTTCTCTCCGGAATCCAGAGAGCTTGTGGCTCAGGCTTTGTCCTATATGATGCAAATGGAACAGAGCCAACAGGAACAATAGACCGTTTTTCCGTGTAAGACCATGGTCATAGCGGTGAAAAGTGTGAAGTTAGATTTGCCCGTCGGCGTTCGGTCGGTACGGAGCTCCGGTGGGCTATAAATGGCTGGACGTTGCCCGGGGCCATAGTTAAGTGCAGGAATGTCCATAAGTAGTCCGGTTCAAATTCGTTCCCTGCAAAAGGTGGGACTTATTGTGGCAAGCACCATCCGCGCCATGCGGAAAGCGGCCCGTCCCGGGATGACGACTGCCGAATTGGATGAAATTGGGTTGGCTTATTTCAGTCAACAGGGAGCCAGATCGGCTCCTCAGCTCACCTACGGATTCCCGGGCAGTACCTGCATCAGCGTAAACGAGGAGATTGCCCATGGCGTACCGGGTTCTCGAGTGCTCCAGGAAGGGGATCTAATCAACGTTGATGTATCTCTGGAGTATGACGGATACTTTGCCGATTCGGGTGCTTCTTTCTGTCTTGGTCAATCCACCGCCGAGAAGCAGAGGTTGTGCGAAACATCGCTTAACATACTGGAAAAGACCGTAGCTTCGGTGCGTAGCGGAATGCACATTCGAAGCATTGGCAAGAAAATTCAGACCATGGCCACCGAAGCCGGCTACAATGTAATTCTGAACCTGGCCGGGCATGGTACCGGTAGCGCCCTGCACGAAGAACCCTATGATATTTTGAATTACGAGGATCCCCGGGACAATAGAACACTGGAAGCGGGCTCCGTAATCGCCATTGAAACCTTTATCTCCACTGGCGCCCAGTTTGCGCTGGAAAGCGATGACGGCTGGACTCTGACCACCCATGATGGAAGTTACGTGGCTCAGTTCGAACACACTTTAATCGTGCGCAATCAGGAGCCGCTCATACTCACTGCTTGAGTCCGGTACTTTGACCGTAGCAGTATGACTCTCACTGCCTGAAACTGGCATTTTGATCGCAGAAGCTTGAAGCCGAACGGACGGTCGCTGTTTCATTTCCAGCGCTACCCCTTTAGCGGTGCGGAGGCTTGTTCACTGGTTGCAGCAATCCAAGTATCCGGAGCAGAGCGAAAGTGAACCGGGGAAACTTCAGATAAAACTTAACAGAAAACCAGAGCAGGAACGGAAATATCTTCTCTCTTTTGTTCTTCTTGATTGCCTTCACTGCCTGTTGCCCTACTTCTTCTGGCTTCAGTACCGGAAACATCTGGGCCAGCCTGGGATACCAGCCCATATCCGCATCGTTTCGCTCGAAATAGCCTGTATCTACCTGTGCCGGGCAGAGCAACGTGATTCCGATGCCGCGTCTGGAGTACTCTTCATGCAAACTGTAAGAAAGACCGGTTACAGCAAACCTTCCGGCCGTGTAAGGTACCATGTAAGGAAACGGAAAATAGCCGGCCGGACTGGTGAGGTTTAGAATATGTCCTTCGCCCTTTTGCAACATTCCGGGAATCACATGATGACTGGCAACCACTGCTGCGCCAAAAGGCAGAGCGATGGGGGCTTCGCTTTCATTGGCGCTCATCTTTTCCAGAGGTTTGAATGTTCCCACTCCGGCGTTGTTTACCAGAATATCAATCGAGCCCAGGTCCTGGTTGGCCTGATCCAGTGCTCTTCGTAGCGCCGGGTAATCGGTGGCATCGCAAGGATAAACTCCGGCTCGACCGCCCAGGGCTTCAATTTCGGCGCAAACAGCCAGAAGCTTCTCTTTGCTCCGCGCTAGCAAACCAACCGAGGCCCCCTCCCGGGCCAGAGCCAGAGCGATGGCACGCCCAATACCCTGCGAAGCTCCGGTAACTACAGCAACTCTTCCTTTGATGGCCTTCATACTCTAACCCCCGGAGAACCAGTTTTTGCGAAACCCGGGGCAGTCTGCACCTGGGTAGAGGGTCTGGCAAGAAAAAGAAGAAATATCCCATGGATGCGAGAATATCGTGGAGCCCGGGGGTAGACTCCCTGGCCTCCCTTCGAGTGATCTCATCTGTTCTCGTCATCGAGTCTTTCGGGAATTGCCCCGGCTTTCGTGATCCTAACCAGGGGATCCTAACCGGGCGCCCTGTTTCGTTCCACGGGCCGGCGCAGCGCCTCCCAGTCCTCCCATCCTTCGCTCCCGATTCTGGAAGCTGTTTAACACGCGCTGTAGAAGTCCCTCTTCAAAATCCGGCCAGGGTTGCTCCAAAAAGAAAAGCTCTGCGTAGGCCATCTGATAGAGCAGAAAGTTGGATATGCGATGATCTCCTCCGGTGCGAACCATTAAGTCTACATCAGGAAGACCAGAGTACAGAAGCTCCCGCATTTCGGTTTCGTCGGGCAGGGAATAGTCCCCGGTTTCGTGGCTTCGAGCGGCCCACAGTGCGCAGGCCCGGCGCATTTCCATCTGTCCGCCATAGTTCATGCAAAGATTCACCGTGATCCCGGTGGCCGTGGCTGTTTCGCGAATGCAGGTTTCGGCTATCTCTCGGCTACGGGCCGGCAACGCTTCCCAGTCGCCCGACACAAGGATTCTAATGTTCCTTTTTTTTAGGTCCTGCATCCTTCTTCTAAAGAATAGATCCATTAGTAGAAAGATGGTGCGAATCTCCCGTGCCGGTCTTTTCCAGTTCTCGGTGGAAAAAGCATAGAACGACACGTAGGGAATATTTCTTTCGCTGCATGCCAGTACGATTCTTTCCAGGGCTTTCAGTCCTGCCTTGTGTCCCTGACTGCGGTTCATTCCCCGACTTTCGGCCCATCGACCGTTTCCGTCCATTATGAATGCCAGATGACGCGGTCCCGGATTGTTACTCTGGCCTTTGGATACGAGGTTCCTGGTTTTCATAGACACTCCTGCAGACGTACTCCGTTGCGAATCCACTGAGCCCCGGTCCTTATTCGGTTGCGAAATCGTTTCGCCACATCCAATGTGGTGAGGCCGCATAGCCGAAAGGTTCTTCTATGTTCTACCATTACGGTGATGCTTGCGCAAACCGCTATGAAGCGATACAGCGAAAGATAGAGCTTTCGCTTAAGCCAGGATCTCCCGAGTAGATGAAAGAACTGACAGTGAAATCCTAGATGGGCCAGTTCATCCTTCTGAATTCTGTTTAGCCCCTTGCCCGCCGGGCAGGATTTTAGATATCGGCCCAGTATATCATAGCATTCGCATCCGATGATCTCTGCTGCCAGAAGAACCATTAATTTGAATCTGACTCCCAGAAGACCTCTGAATCCGTAGAACAGCCGGAAGCTTCCGCTGGAATTCGTTAGCTGTCCTCCCATGGAACGAATCATTTGAAACAGAAGACCTGCATGCCTGCCTTCTTCGGCCACAAAGAGTCGCAGAGCATTTCGGTAGCTCTGATCTACGGGAAAATAAGTGACGCTTTCTATTTCTTTTAGAATTCTACCTTCGCCGGTTTCTCCTCTTTGAAAAATGGCCAGGGAGCGAAGTAATTCCTGTCGCTGTTTTCTATCCAACACCGGCGCAGAGTTAAACCGGTACTCGGCCCAATCGTTACGTTCTGCATTCCTTTCGAAATGTCCCAGAAATCCGTCCCAGGGGGATTCGGGCTTCAGGTCCAGGTAGAATGGACGGGTCTTTATGATCCGCCTTGCTGTGGCTGGTTTAATTCGCATTGTATGCCTCCGCTGCAATTTGGCTATTTATACACTAAACCAGCCCCGGAAAAAACCCTCCGGGTGCTTCGATCCAGGCACTCAGGTGCTTTACTTTTCCTGGTCTGCATGGGAGAATTGCGGAAAGCAGGAATCAGAGCCGGGAAACGACAGGCAGTACGATGCCCCGGGGAGAAGTGGAAGGCCGGATGCTCTACGAAGCAGCGGAAGGTCGGATGCTCCACGGTGCACCGGAGCATCCTGGAGCTGTGGAGGACCGGGGCAATACTCGAGAAATCCGAGTTTGGCAATGTCCGTATCCATCCATTCTGTTAATGAATGAAATATGAAGCTTGGAATCATAGAGGACAATAAGCGACTTCGAGAGGGGCTGGCCAGGGGACTGGCCAATGAAGGCTTTCAGATATTGTTTCAATGCGGTAGCGGAGAGGAGGCCTTCCAGTATTGTCTTCAGGAGCCGCCGGCGGCGCTGCTGATGGACGTACAACTGGAAGGTCGAAACGGAATACAATGTACTGTGGATCTACGTCGCGAATGGCCCAGGTTGCCCGTTGTATTCTACTCTATCCAGGATGATGCTACCTATTTCCAGGACTTTCTGGCATCCGGGATTCTAACCCATTTCGCGTACGTGCGAAAATCCAACTATCTGTTGCCGGAGATGATTACTCCTTTATTGAAAGATGCGGTGGCCGGAAAAAGCTTCATAGATCCTGAAATCGAAGACCGGGTAAGCGAACTGAGGTTCCGGAGTGATGGCCCCATGGATATTCTGGAACCCAACGAAAAGCAAGTGGCAGATATGCTGGCCCGGGGAATGAGCAACGAACAGATTGCCAGGCGGATGGGCTTCAAGGACAAAAGAACCATCAGCAGAATTAACGGTCAGATCTACTCTCTGTGGGGACTGAACGATACCGCCTCCGACGAAAAAGTGGCTCGCACCCGGGTTGCCATCATCGTGCGAGAGAATCGATTCCTGGTGTGGGACCGGGACGGCCAGGTTTCCGAGGAATAGGGTGCCCGATTTGCATTCCGTTCTATTCTATGTCTGCCTGTTGTTGTCCTTCTGGAACCTTACCATCCTGATATACCAGGGGGCCGTGCTCGGCTGGAATGGAAGGCGAAGTAGCTCGCCGGCGCTGGTGGCCGGGCTATCCCTGATGCTCGCCGGCGCTTTCTTTGTTTTTCATTCCACAGCGTTGCATCTGGCCCGGTCCGGGGACTGGGAAATGGTCAAGCAGTTACTTCCCGGTTGTCTGTTTATGGCCGCATCACTGGCCTCTCTATTTCTGCTAAATGTAATTCTGAGCGAAAGGGAAAGGCAGACCAGATCTCCGGTATTTTCTGGCATTCCGCTGTTTCCGGATCGTTCGGGTTTATATCTTTCCGTTCTTGCCCTGACTTTGTTTACCGCCAATGAAGCTTCGTTTACAGATCATTCCATTTCCAGAGCTTTTGCCACGAGATCCATAAATCCAGGTTTGATTCTACTGGGTCTGGCATGTGGGATCCCGGTGGTGTTTGCCGTTCTGGTTCTTGGAAGAAAGCGTCCCGGAGTGGATGAACAGGGAAAGAAACTCCTGGCTCGCAGTTCCTACTGGTTGTTTGCGCTTCTGGTTCTTGCAGTGATTTCCTGGTTTGTGGGATGGCAACAGGTTACCGGCGCTTTGGTTCTGGATCTTCTGGCACAGCTGAGTATATTGATAGCTTTGATTCAGGTCAGCCAGGCTTCCGTGCGATACGAAGTATTTAGCGGTCATATGCCTCGCCTGGGGATGCTGCTCTACTTTCGCAAGACTTTGATCGGCCTGTTTGTCGTTTCTGTGTTGAATGCAACTCTGTACATGATTTATTCAGATGTCTTGTGGCCCATGGTTACACTGTCTTTGATCAGTCTGCAGGCAGGCTATGTAGAATACCGTCTGATGAAGGATAGAGAAAGGTTGCTAATGCGAATGCAACCCTTTGCCCGGATGGATGTACAGGAACCACTGTTCCGAGATCTGGACCGGGTGGATCCTCTGTTGTTTCAGCTGCGCGAAGAGCTGGGTTTACAGGGAATTCGCATCCAGGCTACCGGTACCTACGGCTCCATTCTGGGAGATCGGGGGATGCGAAGTTCCGGAGATATTCCACCGAATGCAGAACCATCCGCAAGGATTCAGCTCAAGGGCCCCAGAGGAGTCCTGGGGGAGTTACAACTCTACGGTCAAAAAATCACAAAGGAAGAGCAGGAATTCGCCAGGTCCACCGCCGAGAGGCTGCTGGACTATATGGCTCTGTTTCGTTTCTCTCGCACATTGGTTTTGCTTCAGCAGGACTACATGAATGCCAGAAAGCTTTCCGAGACCTCGGCGCGCAGAATACTGCACGATGAAGTACTTCCTGAGATCCATAGTTTAATACTGGAAGGACAGTCGCCTGCATCCCAATCCGGGAGACTGGCGGCAATCCATAAGAAGGTTTCGAATTTACTTCAGGAAATGCCCGGCTACGACAATACGCTGTTGCGTCAGGGGCTTCTAGAGGCTATTCGCGAAACAATGAACAAACCCGGCTATGCCAGCGGTCATTTGCAGATTCACCGGGAACCGGACATAGATCCAGCCCAGAAGGAAGTAGTATTCTTTGCTGTGCGAGAGCTGCTGCGAAATGCTGTATCCCATGGAAGCGGGGTAGTGGAACTTGTAGAAATTCCATCCGACGATCCTCTAAACTGGATGCTCAAGGAAATGGACAGAAATGAAAATCCTGCCAGACAGAGGGAATCCCCGCCGAAGATTCCGAAAACTCCTGCGACCCATCCTTCGCCGGATTCCGCAGGAACCGGTCAGGGGCTGGCCATACATTCGGCCATGCTGCTTCTGGCAGGCGGTGGCCTGGAGATCCTGAAAACGGAACCGGGCTTTGCCGTGAGGGTATTTCTGAAAGACAGGCAAGAAACGGAGCAAGGCGATTTCAAACCGTCTGATTGATCTTGTAGTCTTCCCCGGCGCGTACCGTGCTGGTAGGCAATGGCCCTCGTATTGAGGATTCATGGAAACTGCAGTCCACGGCCCGATAGCCGAATGTGCCTCTTGCCAGGTCGTCGGGGCCTATGAATGGGGATTTTTGTCTTTACCCTGGCCGGCTCGTGCACAATCATCCTTTATGAGTTGTTGCCAGTGTCAGGGGATAGAAAGGCTGTTCGACACGAAGCTTGCGAAGCGAGAACTGCGAATGTATCGCTGGTTTGGTCCAAGGCGCTCGACCTCTCATCTACTTTCCTTTCTACGAGATAAATGCGAAAACCGTACTCTTCTGGATATCGGCGGAGGGGTGGGGGTTGTGCAGCACGAGTTGTTCGACGCAGGCCTGAGCAAAGCCATACAGGTGGATGGGGCCTCTGCCTACATAGAGGTTTCCAGAAAGGAAGCGGAGCGACGAGGCAACAATGAGCGTGTAGAGTATCACCACGGCGATTTCGTGGATCTGGCGGCCGGGGATGAAGAACTGCGGGCCGATATCGTAAGTCTGGATCGCGTAATCTGCTGCTATCCGGATATGCAAAAGCTGCTGGGATCGGCAGCTTCCAGAGCCCATCAATCCGTGGCTCTGGTATTTCCCAGAGATGGCCGGCTATTCAAACTTGCAGAAAAGATAGGTAACTTCTTTGTGCGGTTCTTTGATCCAGACTATAAAATGTACATCCATGCCACAGGAGATGTTACCTCTTTGATGGAAAGCCGCGGCTTTGCTCTGACCGGTCTAAAGCGTACCATTGCCTGGCAGGTTCACCTGTATAAGAGAATCACCCCGGGTGTCTAGAGTTTCGGCGCCCGGGTAGCGAACTGTTTTCATCTTCTTGGGTTGACAGACCCTTCTTGACCTTATCAGATTTGCGTTATGAAAAAAACCAGCATGTGGACATGGATTGGCCTGGCGGTCATTCTGCTTCTTTCCTTCTATTATCTCCTATTTGTACAGAGCTCCTCCGCAGAAAAAAGCCAATTCGAAATCGACCTTGCAGGCATGCGCTCCCTGACTCAAGCCGACTTCGAGAAAAAGTCGGGACCCGGTGCGCTTAACAGCCTGTTGATCGGAGAAGGGGCTTTCCCTTCCGGGGCCATCCTGGCCGGAGATAGTCTGATTTCCAAAACCCGTCTGGTATTCACTGCATTTCAAGTGTTGTATCCCGATGGAAAACAGCTCATTCTGGATACAGCCCAGGATAAATCATTGCATGAGGAGTTCTACCAAGGGGAGCCCTTCTATGCGGATAATTATGCCTCGTTGCAAAGCAGCATGAACCAGGCCAGTTGGATCGTGGCCACTCACGAACACGTGGACCATGTGGGAGGAATCGCCCAATCCGAGAATTTCGCCGCCATCAAAGATCAGGTCTTTTTGACGAAAGAGCAGTTAAACGGACCTACCATTGAAGCAGCCCGATTTCCGGCAGGAAACCTGGAGCAATTGAAGCCGCTTAATTATGACGGACTCCATCTCATCGCACCCGGGGTGGTGCTTCAGAAAGCTCCGGGACACAGCGTCGGTAGTCAGCTCATCTACGTTCGTAGAAATGACGGTCAGGAGTTCCTGTTCATTGGAGACATCGCCTGGAATCTAAGAAACATAGAGGAGCAGACCGGTCGACCGCTACTGGTTTCCTGGATTTTTCTGCAGGAGGACCGGGAGCAGGTGGCGCATCAGCTACGGGCTTTGCTGGAGCTCAAGCAGAGCCATCCGGAATTACAGGTCGTAATTGCACATGATGGCGACATACTGGAAAGGATTCGCAAGAGTTACGGCGTTGGCTCAAGTTTTCAATAGATCCGTCCATCATCCCGGCCGAAATTTGTTCCTCGGTGGTCTAATCTGCCGACCCGCAAAGGCACCCCTCTTGTAAGCTCTATGAGGACGGTATCTGCAGACCCTCCCAGCCACTCCTGGATTTCGGCGCGGTTTAGTCGCGGCGTTTCCCTGGAGCTTCAATACCGTTACTGAGGAAGGTTCGGGGCGTTGCGAGTCCGGGAGACTCTGGCAGAGTCTGGCAACCTCAAAGTCGAACGGTCATTATAGATCGCAGCAGACCCGGGCGCTTCCGTAGGCCCTGGCTACCTCGGCCTGCGGGGCCATTCTTCTTCATAAGAAGTGCAGTTATGTCGCGTCGCACTGCCTTTAAGCTCAGAGAGCGGGCCCTGATTTAGAACAGATTTCATTGACCCGCGATGCCTTTTGCGATTTCTGTCTTATCACTATGAAATTGAACCAGCGTCTTGCAATTTGTTATCCTAGAAGGACTCCATTTGCGCAAATCGGAAAAGCCCTGGGCCATTTTTCTGCCCACCATCTGGGCCAGATCGTGGCAAAGGATATCCTGGAAAAGAGCGGCATCGATAAGAACAAGATCGATGGCGTGGTTGTGGGAGAAGGCTTTCCCTTTGCTCCCAACTCTGCTCGTGTGATTTCCAATCTACTGGAACTGCGCGATGAAATCCCGGCTATCACTGTGAATCAGAACTGTGTATCCGCCATGGAAGCTGTGGCCGAAGCCGGCCGAAGAATCCTTCTGGGTGAAGGCGAGGTTTTCCTGGCCATCGGAGAAGAGTCTCAGACCTCCATGCCCTTCGTAGTGCGTAACGCGCGACTGCACAAGAAAACAGGAACCGTAGACAAGCTGAAGAAAGCTCTGCCGGATGATCTTCCTGAAGGCGTGGAAGTACGGGATACCCTTGAAGATGGTCTCGGCGACGGCGAAACCAGCTACGGTATGCAGGTTACAGCCGAGATTGTAGCTCAGAACTACAGCCTGAAGCGAGAAACCCAGGATAAAGTAGCCTACGAAAGCTTCAAGCGATCTCTGGAAGCGGCAGAAGCAGGCCTGTATGAGCCTTACATTATCGCAGTAGACGATGAAGATGGCGAACCTCTGAAAGTGGATGAAGCTGTAATGCTCCGAAAAGGTCTGGTAGAGAATCCTACCCGGATGGAACGAGCCATGCTTCTCTTCGATAACCCTGGAATGAAGTTCGACCAGTTCAAAGAGAAGTACAAAGGCGATCTGAAAAATACGATCGGGCCCACCGTAACTATCTTCAATGCCTCGCCTCGTTCCGACGGAGCAGCCGGCGTAATCCTTACTACCGAGGAAAAAGCCAAAGAACTGGGTCTGGAAGTTGCGGCCTATCTGACTGGCTGGAACATGAAAGGCGTTCATCCCAACGTAATGGGTCTGGGTCAGGCAGAAGCTTCTCTGGCGCTGATCGATGAGATGGGTCTTAAAATGGACGACATCGATATCGTCGAGATCCACGAAGCGTTCTCCGCCACCGCTGTAGGCGCTCTGGAAGAGATCAAGAATCGCACCGGGTATGACTGGGAGAAGAAATTCGACGAGAAAAAGGTAAACCGTTATGGCGGTTCCATTGCCATCGGACACCCTTTCGGCGCCACCGGTATTCGACTTATCGCAAATGCAGTAATGGACATGAAAAACGACGATTCCGTAAATCGTGTTCTCTGCACTGCCTGTGCTCATGGCGGTATCGCCGGCGCGCTGATGATCGAAAGAGCCTGAGTTTCATTAAGCTCTAAGCTCTAAGCTCCATGCCGTAAGCGAATGGCTGGATTGCCATACCTGCCATCCAGCTATTTCCGATCGGAAAAAAGCCGACTTCAAAAGGGGTCGGCTTTTTTTACGGTTTCGTCAGCTTCCGTGCTCCGTCCGGGGCCTCGAAAATCTTCTCTGGCGGCGCAGGCAGGGAGGGTTCGTTTCTGCCTGCAGAGTTTCTATCCACATAGAAGGAAAAGTTCGTCAGTCGGGCTTCCATGAGTGTATCCCTTGAGATGACCTCTTTGTCTGCTGACTTCTGATCGTCCGATGCTTCATCAGAGGAGTCGGGCCGGTTCCAGGGATGAAAGGTCCACCGGGTGGCAATGGGAATGCCTTCGAATGTTTCATAATCATTGTATCTGATCGCATGCGGATCTTTTTCTGCTCTGGCGGTGTCCTTCGCATAGGTGACAATGTAGGCCATTCCATGTAATCGCTTTGTGTCCGGATCTTGATACACGATGTACCAGTCGTCCGGCGTATCTCCGACCCCGGGCCTAAAGCTCAATCGCATGGTAGGGTAATCTTTTCCGTCCATGGTAGTGGGGCCCAGATCCTCCCGGACTGTACCAGGATCATTCAGCTTATAGGGAGCAGCCAGAAAATACGGCCAGGTAAGCACATGAAAACGGGCCCGATTCAGTTCCGGGCCGGAGGCATAGAATTCACTGCCATCAAAAACGATAACGCTGCCGTCGGGGGTCTCCATTCGGGCCCTGGACAGGGCAGGATCCAACCAGAAGGATGCCTCCAGCCGTGGATTGCCAGCAGACCATAACACCAGATCAAAGCCGATGATTTCGTAGGAATTCCAGCTGGCCTGTTTGTGGGTTGCCGGTAGGCTTTGATGAACAGGAGCTTCGGAGCAGCCTGGAAAAAGGGAAACAACCAGGAGAATAAACAGAATGTATCCCGGAATTACAGCGCCGGGAATCGAATTGTAACGTTTCATATGCCCCGGATTCGTTCAGTATCCTCCAGGGTTTCTAGAAGTCTTATAATCAAAGCTTTTTGGGCACAAAGCAAAGCGGCTGCCCGGGCTGGCGTGGGGCCCTGCCCGGGCAGACTCGGGAATACGGGCAGAAGCTTATCGCAAAATCCGTTCGCAAAACCGAGTCCCAATATCCGGTCCGAGTTCTAGCCGCCGGGCTATCTGCCCAGGGCCTTCCTCTCTTCCTCTCTGGCATTCTGGATGGCCATGGCTTTGCGAATCGAGCCGATACGGTGTTCCAGGTCTTTCATTTCCTTTTCCAGCTTCTTCCATTCATCCTGAGGCGTAGGAGTATCGTCGCTGGCCATACCTTCCGCTTCCATTTCTTCTTTGGCCTCATCCATACCATTCATGATAACGCCAATGAACAGGTTTAATACAATCATTGTGCCCATCATTACAAAGCTTATGAAAAACAGCGGGCTGAGCACCGGGAATGCCTGAGGCTGAGTGCACAGGTGCTCCTTTCCGTCATAGCCGTAACCGTCACAACCGTAGGTTTGGATGTACATCAAGTCGGTCCAGTCTTCCAGAGTCACGGCCCGGAACAGCGAAATCAGGGCCTGCGGCAAATCCCGGAAATGGATGGGATCATTGTGCGAAAAGAGGAAAACCGCCGCCACGGCATAGATATAGAAGAGCAGGAAAAGAAAGATTCCCACGTAGAACATGGACGGAATACTCTTTAGAAGGGCGGTTACCAGAATCCTTAGCTGCGGTAAGGCTCGCACCAGACGAAGAACCCGTAGCAATCGCAGTAGCCTGAGTACTGTTACGTATTGAGCGTCGATGGGCAGGAAAGCAGCGGCCACAATGGCAAAGTCAAAGATGTTCCAGGCATCATTAAAGAATAACTGCGGTTTAGGCCATTTTGCGATAAGCTTGATTACAATTTCCAATACGAATATGGCAAGGATGATCTTGTCCAGAGCGTGTAATAGATCGCCATACTTCTGAATCATCACCGGATAGGTTTCCACTCCAACCAGTACCGCAGTGAGCAGGATGACGATGGTAATGAAGTTCTGGAAGACTCCAGACTCGCTGACTTTTCGGGAAATTTGGACCATGCAGGTTCGTATAATCGCTTGCAGGGAAGGCAACTACTTTTCAGATATGTGCTAGCGGAATTTGTATCCGCAATGCGAGTCAGGGGAGAGGTGGAATGAAGGGAAAGAAGAAGTTCGCAATACTGCCGCTGCTTATGTTTCTAGCAATAGCGGGCTGGAAATACTTCTCGGCGGATACCTGGACAAATCCAGAAACCGGAGAAGAGATTAAGATCGGTCTTTCTGAAGACCAGGAAGAGAGTCTGGGAATGCAGAGCTACCGTCAGGTACTGGCAGAAAGCGATGTACTGACCAGCGGACCCGAAGTTGAAATGGTCCGTCGTGTGGTTCAACGGCTGATTCCCGCCACCGGCGATGGCGGCGACGATTTCGAATGGGAAGTAAACGTTGTTCGAAACAATCAGATAAATGCATTCTGCCTGCCGGGCGGCAAGATCGTAGTCTATACCGGGATACTGGCTGTGGCCAGAGACGAAGCGGGCCTGGCTACTGTAATCGGCCATGAGATGGCCCATGCCACCATGCGACACGGCGCTCAGCGATTGTTCAAAAACGATATCTACAATACTGTAATGCAGGGGGCGAACGCTTCCATGGCGGAGATGGAACCGGCTGCCCGTCAGCAGGTCCTGGGGTTGCTGGGAGCCGGCGCGAAGTTTGGTATTCTGCTTCCTTTCAGTCGGGACCATGAAACGGAAGCGGATAAGATAGGACTTCTGTACATGGCCCGGGCAGGTTACGACCCAGAAGCCAGTGTTGAGTTCTGGCAGCGCATGGCCGAGCAGGGCGGCGGTAGCGCGCCAGAGTTTGCTTCTACGCACCCTTCGCACGGTACAAGAATTGAGAACTTGCGAAAGTTCATTCCCGAAGCTAGAAAAGAAATGCCCTGACACAGGTCTACAGGCGTTTTTGGTCTGCCCTGCGGGGCAGACTGTTGCGGAAAGCAGAGCGGACTGTCGCGGGAAGTAGAGCGGCAAGAACCAGAGCGATAAGCAACCATTCCCCGGATAGCCGACCGTTGCTGCAGTCCTGCCGCCACCTGTAGCTGTCGTCACGGACCCTCGGTAGCTCTTGAGTCCCGGCTCCCCCGCTGCCGCCCTTTCGAAACGTCCTATCTGTTTTGGAGCTCGGGGACCTGCTCGATGATTTCGGTCAGAATACTTCCCGTTCTTTTTTCGCCGGATGTATCCAGCACCGCATGATGAACGGAAATTGGATACGATGAAGCGTTGTCCCCATAATCGGGTGAGCCCATCCGGGCGGCAGGCTGGTCACGTCGGCCAGACTCCCTGGAAGGCGAGGGATGGTAGCGAGGTGAAACCACAAATTCGCGTCTGGTTATCCAGGGGGCGATGGGATCGAAATGATCGCGGATCCTCTTCCAGGTATCAAAATCAGTAAGATCCGAAACGCCGCCACGGGCTCGACGTTTTTCCAGTCGTGCCTGGACTACATTTTCGCTGCAACGGGTTTCTAAGAAGAGTACTCGGCCTCGGTAGTCCCTGGCTTCCAGGTAGCGAAATAATTCCTTTCGGTACTCCTGTCGCGAAAAGCTGGCATCCATACAGATAACCTTCTCTTTTTCGAGAAGCAGTCCCACGCTCTGGATCAACCGTTGATAATTACGTAGCTTTTTGTGTTCGGTATAGGAGCCGGTACCGTAATCTGTGGGCCTGCGCACATTGATGTCTTTTTGGCCGGACTTGCGTAGTATATCGCTGGAAAGAACCGGCACCCCGTCCTGCCGAATCAATCGGCCGATCAGCGACTTGCCGGTGGCAGGAAGGCCTGTAAGAACAATGATCATGGGGCCGGGCCATAGCGACGTATCGAAATTGCTTTCTTTTTCGGAAAGCAGGTTATGGATTAGAGACTGGTATTGCCGGGAGCGTTCTTCGAGGTGCTTTCGCTTCGCATCCATGGCGGATTGCTCGTCGTCCTCTGGATTTTGCGAGCTTTCCGGCGGCCTTTCCTGTAGCTGCAATTGATCCACCATTAATCGTACACAGGCGCGATAGACTTCATAAACGTCCAGAAGCAAATAGCCTCGCACATCTGGATTCAGGTGCAGGTATTCGATGGCCAGTTGCCGCGAAAGTTGCGCTTTGCCGTCCAGCCGGAGTCCCATGGTCGTAAAGGCGAGGTCTTCGAAAGGATCTACCTGACGAATTTCGGGGCTGAACTCGACGCAGTCGATTATGGATACCCGGTCTTCCGTGATGTAGATATGATCCGGACGCAGATCTCCGTGGCCGTCCACTTCCCTGATTGAGCGTTTCTTCAAGAGGTTGGATTGCGATTTCAGGGATTGCTCAAGCAACTCCTTGAAATCCAGGTTCTGCAGGCCGGCAAGCGTGCTGATTACATTTCCCAGTCTGTTTCGGAATCCACCTGAGGGTGGTCGGGGGCTCAGACTGCGATGAAACTCCGCCAGGCGGGAGGCCAGTCTTTGCATGTCCTTATGATCCAGACTTTCCAGGCATTCTTCCAGTCGATTCTCATCCGGTAGATGAGCCATTACGACACAGACATCCACGGGAGAGCCGACATCATCTTCGCACAGGCTTATGGCACTGGCAACGATTTGCTCCACATCGCTCTGGTTTGGCGAAGAGGGAATTCTCAGCGCAGACTTCTGGACGGAGAAGAATGCCCAGTTGCCGGAACGGGAATTCTCCGGAGGGATAACAAACTCAACGTCAAGATAGACTTCCGGCGACAGTCGACGATTCAGGGCAAATTCCCACAGACACAGCGCAGTGCGTTTGCTTAAATCGGACTGATCAACGAAGTCCAGCTTTACAGGTTTCTTGAACTTGAATACCCGGCGCCTGCCCACAAGCACTCTGGATATATGGGTTTCCTTAAGTTCGAAACGCTTTTCGTCCAGCAGATCTGGTTGGTTAATTAGTGCGGAAATGTGCTGCATATGCTAACTCGGAAGAATGGAGTTAGAGATAGGCCGCTCCGAAAACTCCGGCGGAATCCCCCAGCTCATTCTGTAGTATAGGGGTTTTAGCCTTCTTATGGAAAGTGTACTGCAGGACTTTTTGCCGCCCTTCTGCATACAATTCCGGTAGATTGGAGAGCCCGCCTCCGAGAACCACCGCATCGGGATCAAGGACAGAGATTAGGCCGCCCAGAGCTCGTCCATAATCATCCAGGAATTGTCTAAAAAAGCCCTTTTCCGGTTCGGTACCCTTTCGCGCAGCCTCCACAATATCTGGAAAAGTTCTTTCCTGACCGTGCTCGGCCTGGAACTTCTTTTTGAGTCCGCCGCCGGAAATTAGAGTTTCAATGCATCCTTTGTTTCCGCACCAGCATTGGGGGCCTGCCGGATCTATGCTAAAGTGACCCCATTCGCCGGCAATACCATGGTGGCCAGAATGGAGCTTACCATTCATAACGATTCCGCCGCCGCAGCCGGTGCCCATAATAACTCCGAAAACTGTGTCAAAGTTGCGTCCGGCGCCCATGGTGGCCTCGGCCAGAGCAAAGCAGTTCGCATCGTTTTCGATTTTTACCGGACAGCCAAGTCTGCTCTCCAGATCCTTTCGCAAAGGATGACCAATCATAATCGTTGTGTTCGCATTCAAAACCAGGTCTGTTTCCAGATCCAGAATTCCGGGTATTCCGATTCCCACCGAGTATATCTGACCGGTCTCCAGCCGAGCCTGTTCTACCAGCTCAACCACCACATCGAGAATGGCTTCGTAACCCTGGTCCGCCGGGGTGGGTTTTCTATTTCGTAATCGGGTATTGCCTTTTTCGTCCAGAAGAACCACTTCCGTTTTGGTTCCGCCCAGATCGATGCCAATTCGATGCACAGGTTCGGTAGACATGAGTAACGATTGTTAGCGATGGGCTGTGGTATGCAACGGATTTTGTTTTCGCCGATTCCGCCCGGGATTGACCAATGCGGCGGCCGTCAGTTGGAGAGCGTTCAATATTAGAGGCTGGTCACGATGCGGTTCAATGAAAGGACGGAGCTCTTTTCAGTCCGATGTTTCTACGGGATCTTCGGAAATGAACGTCGATTCATTAAATGAAAAATAATACTCTTCCCAGGCGGGAAACCGGGCGAAAGCCGAAGATTCCATCTCGGTGGAGCCTTCGGTGCCTTCAGGAAATTTGGTGCCCAGGCAGATAACATGGATTGCATTTCGGGAGCAATGCAGATCAAAACGAAAGCTTCCGCCTTCCGGCGAGTCCGGAATGCGAATGGACATTTCCATCTGCGTATTGCTCACTTCCAGATCTGCGATGGATGCATAGCCCCTTGCCTCTCGATCGTTCCGCAGGGTTCTTATGCTTTGCCTCGCTTTGCTTATGGTTTTTCCCAAATACTGTCTATGCGATGGGCCGAGGCCGGGGGTTACACATAGTGTTTCAGTCGTTCCAGCTTCCAGATCTCCTTTGCATACTGATCTATAGTCCGATCCGAAGAAAAGAAGGAGCTTCGTGCAGTGTTCAGGATGGCTTTCTTTCTCCAGAGTTGTTGATTTCTGTACTCGTTTTCGATATGCTTTTGGACATCCAGATAAGATCTGAAATCCTCGAGAAGGAAGTAATAATCCCCGCCGTAGGTCATCGTATGAAACAGTTCTTGAAAAATCCCTGGTTCGTTCGGCGCGAACTCATTTCGATGAATGGATTCGAGGACCCTGTTTAGCTGCGGATCATTCTGATATATATGCACCGGATCATATCCGTGGGCGCGAAGGTTGTTGATTTCGTCTACGGTGCGACCAAAGATATAGATGTTTTCGTCCCCAACTTCATCTTTGATTTCGATGTTGGCTCCATCCAGAGTTCCCACGGTCAGCGCTCCGTTGAGCATGAACTTCATGTTTCCGGTACCGGATGCTTCCGTTCCCGCCGTGGAAATTTGCTCGGATAGATCGGTGGCCGGAAAGATTCGTTCGGCCAGGCTCACACGGTAATTAGGAAGAAACACTACTTTGATTCTTCCGCGAATATCGGGATCGGCATTCACCTTTTCTCCCACCGCATGGATGAGTCTTACAATGAGCTTGGCGCGATGATAACCGGGAGCCGCTTTGCCGCCAAAGATGAAAGTGCGGGGAAAGTAATCCTTGCCCGGGCTGTCTTTGAGCATCTGATAATCCGCAATAATGCGAAGAACGTTCAGAAGCTGGCGTTTGTATTCATGGATTCGTTTAATTTGAGCGTCGAAAATGCTTTCGGGATCCACTTCCACGCCGCATTCATGGCGAATAATCTCTGAAAGTCTGATTTTGTTCTGAAGTTTGACCTTGTAGAACGCTTCCTGAAAGTCCGAGTCTTCGGCCAGAGGAGCCAGTTGCGAAAGTTGGCTCAAGTCCTGTTTCCAGGACTGTCCCAGCCGAGTAGTAATCAGTCCGTTCAACTCCGGGTTGGAACCGATTAGCCACCGTCGGAACGTAATTCCGTTGGTCTTGTTCTGAAACTTTTCCGGATAAATGCGCGCGAAAACCGGGAACACATCCTTCTTGATGATTTCGGAGTGGATGGCGGCCACACCGTTTACAGCCACCGAGCCTACAATGGCCAGGTTGGCCATCCGCACCTTTCTGGGATGTCTTTCATCTATAATAGAAAGCTCCGATAGATCCTGGTCGCTCAGGCCCTGGTTGCGGGCCCATTGCATAAATTCATGGTTGATCAGGTAGATGATCTCCAGGTGTCGCGGCAACATGCGGCCGAAGAGTTCCAGGTCCCATTTTTCCAGGGCTTCCGGCATCACTGTGTGGTTGGTGTAGCCAAAGCACTTTGAAGCCAGCTCCCAGGCCCGGTGGAATTCCAGTTCGTAGCCATCCATAAGAATTCGCATTAGCTCTGCGATTCCCACGGCCGGATGGGTGTCATTTAACTGAAAGAAGACCTTTTCGGGTAGCTGCTCAATGCCATCGGCGATGTCGAAGAAGTCGCTCATGGCATCCTGGATGGTGGCGCTTACAAGGAAGTATTCCTGCTTCAATCGAAGTTCTTTTCCCTGGAGGTTGTTCTCGTTCGGATACAACACGTGGGTGATGTTTTCCGAGTGGATCTTGTCCTCAACGGCGCGAACGTAATCTCCGTGATTGAAATAGGTAAAATCGAACTCGTTGTTGGCTCTGGCTTTCCACAGTCGCAGCGGGTTTACGGTGTGCGTTTTGTAGCCAGGCATCAATATGTCGTTTGCAGTGGCCAGTACCGTTTCGCCGGGCATCCAGCGCACCAGGTGGCGGTCCTCTTTGCGATAACTCTCCGTGCGTCCATAGAAGTGTACCGCATAGGTTCTTTCCAGACGTTCAATGGTCCAGGGATTGCCCTCCTTGAGCCAGTCGTCCGGCAGCTCGCGCTGATGTCCGTGCTCGATTCGCTGATTGAAGATTCCGTAATTGTAGTACAATCCGGCGCCCTGACAGGCCAGATCCATGGAAGAGGCGCTTTCCATAAAGCAGGCAGCCAGTCGTCCCAGACCGCCGTTTCCCAGACCTGCATCGATTTCGCATTCCTCAATGTCTTCCAGGTCTACGCCAATTTCTTTTAAGAGCGATCGCGCATAGTCCAGGGCTTCCAGGTTGATCAGGTTGTTGCGAAGAAGCCGGCCCAGGAGAAACTCCATGGAAAGATAATACACACGTCGGGTCTTGCGCTTTTGTAATTCTTCCTGGGTTTCGTTGTAGCGGTCAATCAGGCTGTCCCGGATGGTGTAGGCCAGGGCCTGGTAAATATCGATAGCATGGGTGTTCTCTTTGTATTTTCCCACCGTGTATTCCAGATGGTGGGCAAAGTGCCTTTTTAATGATTCCGGGTCCAGTTTCTGTTCCAGACCTAGAAGTTCTCTCAGTTTTGCGCTTGAGACCGGTGATTGACGCTGCAGCATTGCTTTAGCTCTGGCCAAAACCGCATACCGTCAACACAATTCCATGAATTCTCTTGACCAGACCGCTGGCAAAAAGGCTCCTTGAAGGCAGGGGAAGACCTGCGAACCCCGTATCCCAGAGCAGGGGTGAAAGGTGCCTGGAGAATCAGCCTCTAAAATCAAAAACGGTCGAAAAAAAGGCGGGCTAAACCTGCTGGATAGTTCGGATCGCTGGTACATGGATGCCGTCATCTATGAATTGCACGTGCGTGCATTCTGCGATGCGAACGGCGATGGAATAGGCGATTTTCCCGGATTGATGAGCCGTCTCGAGTATCTGAAGGATCTGGGCGTGACCGCTTTGTGGCTACTGCCATTCTATCCATCCCCTCTGCGCGACGACGGCTATGACATTGCCGACTATAAAAGCGTTAACCCCATTTACGGAAACCTGAAGGACTTCAAGGATTTCCTTGCCATGGCCCATGACATGGGGATGCGCGTGATAACCGAGCTTGTAATCAATCATACCTCGGATCAGCATCCGTGGTTTCAACGTGCTCGACGAGCGCCCCGGGGCCATCCGGACCGGGATTATTACGTCTGGAGCGACTCCCCGGACAAATACCGGGATGTCCGCATTATTTTTCAAGACTTCGAGGACTCAAACTGGACCTGGGATGAGTTGGCCGGACAGTATTACTGGCACAGGTTCTATTCCCATCAACCGGACGTGAACTTTGATAACCCCCGGGTGCAGCAGGAAGTGTTCGATGTTCTGGATTTCTGGTTGGATATGGGAGTGGACGGTATGCGACTGGACGCCATCCCCTACCTTTACGAAAGGGAAGGCACTACCTGCGAAAATCTACCGGAAACCCATGCATTTCTGAAAAAGCTGCGGGCCCATGTGGACGGTAAGTATAAGGGCCGAATGCTTCTGGCCGAAGCCAATCAATGGCCCGAAGATAGCGTTACTTTTTTTGGCGATGGCGACGAGTGCAACATGGCCTTCCATTTTCCTCTCATGCCCCGGATGTTCATGTCCGTGCGGATGGAAGACAGCTTTCCCATTGTAGACATCGTAGAGCAAACGCCGGAATTACCGGAAGGCTGCCAGTGGGCGGTCTTTCTTCGGAATCACGACGAGCTAACGCTGGAAATGGTGACCGACGAAGAGCGGGACTACATGGTGCGAATGTATGCACGGGATCCTCGGAGCCGCATTAATCTGGGGATTCGTCGTCGATTGGCGCCTCTACTGGAAAATGATCGTCGCAAAATCGAACTCATGCATGCGCTGCTTTTTTCGATGCCGGGAACCCCGGTAATCTACTACGGCGACGAAATAGGCATGGGCGATAACATATTTCTGGGGGACCGGGATAGCGTTCGCACTCCCATGCAATGGAGTCCGGACCGTAATGCCGGTTTTTCCCGGACCAATCCGCAGCGCCTCTTCTTGCCGGTAAATATCGACCCGGACTATCATTACGAATCCCTGAACGTTGAGGCTCAACAAAACAGCCCCAATTCGCTTCTGTGGTGGATGAAGCGAATCATTTCGTTACGAAAGCAGATCCCCGCTTTCAGCCGAGGAAGCCTTGAGTTTCTACGCTGCGAAAACCGCAAGATCCTTGCCTTTTTTCGTGAACTGGGGGATGAAACCGTTCTGGTGCTGGCCAATCTTTCCGCTCAGGTACAGTATGCAGCCCTGGATCTGGGGGACCATGCCGGCAAAGTTCCGGTGGAGATGTTTTCTCGACATGCTTTTCCCCGGGTCACGCAGCAGCCCTACTTTTTTTCATTTGCGCCTTTCTCCTTTTACTGGTTTTCCCTGGAAAGCGAAACGCAGCATTATCGTGGCCCGGATGAGGTGCCCGAGGTCCGACTGAACAATCTGCCTTCCCTTGCTTCGCTCCTGGATAGCAAGGGAAGAGATTTGTTGTCGCCCATCTTGCCGGATTTTTTGCGGCAACAGGATTGGTTTCCTCATCGCACCAGGAATATCAAATCCGCACAAATCATCCATTCCGTGCACCCCTGGTCCGATGAAATGGGGCTGGCCATTATCGAAGTTGTTTTCAGCTCCGGAGAGCTGGAATACTACCAGACCTGCTTCCAATTGGAGGAAGAAGATCAACCGGAAGAACTGTGGTACGGACTGACTCTGGAAGACATTGCCGAGAGAGTGCCCATTGTGGCCAGGCTTTCTGTAAGTGACGGGGACAAGAAGAAAAGATATCTGCTCCGCGAATGCCTGGGTCGCTGGGAGCCGGCTCAGCGATTGATCGATTCGGCGTTTCGTAACAAACAGATCCGATCGGACGGTACAAGAATTCTTCCGGAACTGAGCAAGGAGTGCAAGGTGGTACTCAAGAACGTCGACCTTTCGCTTTCGCCCATTCCGTTCAGCAGCAAGTACAACAACATCGTCTTCAACTTTGCGGACCGAATTGTATTCAAGTTATATCGTCGGATGGAAGAGGGAGTCCATCCGGAGTTGGAAACCGGACAAGCTCTGACAGAGCAGGGAGGGACCGGTATCCCACGGGCCTTTGGCTCGCTTACCTACGATCATGCCGGAATGCAAATGAGCGCGGGTAGCTTCTGGGAGTACGTTCCCAACCAGGGCACTGCGCTCATGTTTACCAGGGACAACCTGGAGAGCTTCCTTCGAATAGTTCCTGCTTTGAGTTACAACCATCCCTACGTAGATGTGGATGAGTGGACTCGCGGCCAGCGACCGGAAATGCCGGAGGTATTACAGGAATCCACCGGAAACTTCCTGATTTCTGCCCAGGGCATGGGCGAAACGGTGGCCGACCTCCATTCACGACTGCGTACTGTGGATCAGGATGGTGGTCGAGCGGACTTCGCTGTAGAGCCCTTTACATCGCACTATCGAAGGGCGCTTTACCAGGGCTTGCGCAACATCCTGGATTATAGTATTTCGGAACTGCGAAAGGCCATGCCCGAACTGGATTCCGGAATTATCAGTCTCATCGGGGCTCTAATGGAATATGAAAAGCCCATGGATAAGATGTTTCAAACCGTAAAAGACCGGGGCATAGCTTCCGGACGAATTCGCCTCCATGGCGATCTTCACCTTGGGCAATTGCTCTACACCGGAAAGGGCTTTGTGGTTCTGGATTACGAAGGATCGGTGCATAGAAGCTTTTCTGAAAGAAGAATCAAGGGTAGTCCGTTAAGGGATGTGGCCGGTATGTCCTGGTCTTTTGCGAAAGAAGCTATGCATATCTTGCATGGTCGAGGCTTTCCCGGATTAACCGATAGCCAGGCCCGGCGATGGACTACAATCTGGTACAATGCGTCTTCCACTATGTTTCTGGCCGGGTACCTGGAGCATATGGCGCGCACCGGTTCCTGGGATCTACTGCCTACAGAAAGGCATCAGGTGCAGGAGTTGCTCGACATCTTTCTGGTGGAGCGAGCTCTGCAGTCTCTGAGTTATGTACTGCCCGATGTTCGTGCAGGCAGAGTGGATCCTTCCGAACTTGAGAGTAGATTGCGAGCACTTCTGATGATCGCGGCCCAGTGTATTTCTCTTTGATTGCCTTTACATCAGGAATAAGGAAAACCGGGACGTGCCAGGACAACCAGGTGTCACTATCAGGACCGATTTCTTCGGTAGCAACCTGAGGTTTCATCATTGCCTTGCACAGGCAGGCCAGGCTGTGGTCTGGTATTTCGGTTCTTTGACCGCTCTCATCTATATAATAGCATGAAAACACGGAACTAACCCGGTGAACAGACCTGACCGGATATACGTATTCCGGATTAATCCCCGGGTCGGTTCTGTACAATTCTGTAATCTTTTTGCGCACCTGCGACATTTTTTGTTGATCTTTATTTAAACCCTGTAAGGGTCTGTAATGAGTGTTATGCGAAACAAAAAGAATATCCACGAATCATTGCCGGGCGAAAGCAAGAAGGACGTTCCCGGTCACATATATGAAAATGGTCCGCGAAGCAGGACAGGCGTGTTTTTGCGTTTGGCGGCTTTATCCCTGGCCGGCCTGTTGATTGGCGGCGCGGCCGCCCTTTGCGGCGATAGTTCCAATCTGGGCTATGTCCATGTGGATATGATCGATAACTCCTTTTCGCCGCAGTTACAGCGAATCCACAAAGGAGGTACCATCGTTTTCAAGAACATTGGTAGAAATCCGCATAACGCCGTAGCAGTGGACAATTCCTGGACTACAGAAGATGATTTTGGCAGCCTCAACATGATGGGCGGCGACAAAGCCAGCGTAACCTATCCAGAAGAAGGCGTTTTCCCTTACTATTGTACATTTCATGCGACACCGGATCAGCGTGTGGGTATGGTAGGTACCATTGTCGTGGGCGATGTGGACTATCAGCCCCAGACTCATAGGAAAGTGGAGCCTGTAAGCGAATGGACCGGAGTGACCCGTCGGGTGCCTTCCCAGTATCCCACCATTCAGACCGCTGTGGATGCGGCAGATCCGGGAGATATGGTTCTGATCGCTCCCGGGGTTTATAAAGAAGAAGTAGTTGTTACCACGCCATCTTTGATTATTCGCGGCGAAGACCGTAACAAAGTCATTATCGACGGCGAGCACGTAAGAGGAAATGCAATCACCGTGGTAGGCGCCGATGGCGTGGCTATAGAAAACATGACCGCGCGAAATGCCGTTCTGAATGGCTTTTTCTGGACCAGCGTAGAAGGCTACCGGGGTTCGTATCTTACGGCATACAACAACGGGGATTATGGCGTGTATGCTTTTGATTCGGTGAACGGCGTCATTAAGCATTCCTATGCGTCGGGAAGTCCCGATTCTTCATTTTACATTGGCCAGTGTTTTCCGTGCAAAGCTATCATACATGATATCGTAGCCGAGTATAGCGCTCTTGGTTACAGCGGTACCAATGCCGGCGGCGAACTCTATCTCATAAACTCTATCTGGAAGAACAATATTGTGGGTCTTGCGCCCAATACCCTGGATAGCGAACTACTGCCTCCTCAGCGAGAAGCGACCATCTGGGGAAACGTTGTCCTTAATAACAATAACATCGAGGCTCCTTTTCTGGCACTCACCTGGCCTTCCTTTGGCAACGGCATCCTGGTGGCCAGCGGGCTGCGCAATCATATAGAAAAGAACCTCATCATCAATCATCCGAATAACGGAATTGTGATGCTTCCGAACCTGCAGGAGAACCTCTGGCTTAGCCACGGTACAACGGTTAAAGATAATGTGATTCTTGGATCCGGTCGCACAGATATCTCTTTGTCCGGTCCCATAAGTATGGGTAACTGCTTCTCCGGCAATTCTTACAGTACCACCATTCCCTTTGGGCTGGAACAATTCGCTGGATGCGATTCAAAGATTCGGGCCATGATGGGCGGCGATCTTTCCATGATGATGGGCGCATTGGCCATGATGATGGATGCCAAGCTCGGTAATTTTGAGGCCGGCGACTACAAGACCCAGCCCATCCCGGGCCCTCAGCCGGAAATGCCCGAGGAAATGAAAAAGAAAATCGAACCGGCCGTGTCACCTTTCGAGAGCCACAGTTATCTTCTGGAGAACGTGTCCTTCCATCCAGACGCCGAGAAATATCTGAATGAGTCTGTTGAAAGCGGATCCTACGTCGGGTCCATGCAAACCGTGATTCCAGGCAGTGTGCTGTCCTTCATCTACCATGTATTTGGATTTATGCTGCCGTTTGTAATCTATGCAAGCTGGACCTTTACTGCATTTCTGGACATGCATCAGAGGAAGGAGAGTAGTCTGGGCTGGACTGCCGGATTGATCCTGGTTCCCTTTCTGGGTTCCCTGGCCTATCATCTGAAGGGCGGTAGCACGTTGCCGGATTGGTTGCGAAGGTCCATGCTGATTTCTGGCGGAGGGGTGTTTCTGCTCGTATTGATGGTGGCAGTAGCGCTGGTGCTATGATGGACTTTGGCCAAAACATACTCCGAGGAAAGGCCTGAAGCCGATGACAGATCGGTGGCCCGGAGCCAGCAGACTTTTCGGGGAATATCAGCAGAAAACTATTGGGAGAAAGGAAATCACAGAGCAATAAATCTTAGAACGATTTCGGGGGAATTATGGAAAAGGCATTTGATAATCCTGGATTTATCCAGTTACTACTAAACTTCTACGGATACTATGTTCCGTTTATCCTTCTGGCGGTATGGGCGCCCCTGGCGCTTTACGACCTGGCTCGTCGTCAGGATGTGGAAGGGAAGACCGGCGCGATCTGGGTGGGCGCCATTGTTGCCCTGCCTCTGGTGGGAGCGGGCGCCTATCATTTGATTGGAAAGAGTCAGCTTCCTACCTGGGTAAGGAATTATCTGGTTCTGGGCGGAGCCGGCGTACTGTTTCTTTTGATTCTAATCTCCAGCGTTTCCGGAACTTGAACCGTAAGGACTTCCTAAAGTGGTTGGGGGTAGGAAGCGCCGGCGCTGTTGCCGGTGGCGGACTGCTAAGCGTATTTAGACGCGGCGGAAGCACATTTCCCACCGGATATGGCTCTTCGCCGGCCAGCAACGATCCCACATGTCTGCCCGGGCAATCGGATCCCGTGGCTCAGCCGGGCACTTCCTTTCAGCCCACCTATCAATCCAGCCTGGGACCGGCGCAACCGGATCCTTCCCGGGGACTGGACGTTATCGGAAACTCCTACGGAAGTATGGTTCATCCGCCCGCCGCTCTGGGAGGAAGCTACCTTGCCGCCTTCGAAAGAAAGCCAGTCCTTGCCAGCCTGGCAGCCATCAGCTACAACTCAAGGGCAACCGGTTCAAACGACTCGGGCATGGCCCGGACCGATGCGGGCCCGAATGGGGCGGAGGTCGGCTCCAATGGCCGGAAGAAACCGGCGGTTTGGAACCGAAAGAAAGAAAACGGGATACAATACACAGCCCTGTCTACCCGAGAATCGGGTTTGTTGCCGCCTCTTCGCGCGCCTACCGGTATCCGGGAGTTCACCGTCGACACTATCGAAAGGCCCTTGAACGTTGCTCATGGAACCATCTTCAACGCCTGGACCTTCAATGGAACGGTTCCGGGCCCGGTGGTGCGGGCCACGGAAGGCGAAACTCTAAAGATTAATTTTCGAAACCTTACATCTGAGCCGCACTCTCTTCACTTTCATGGAACCCATGACGTGAACTTTGACGGGTGGGAACCCATACCGGCCGGGAAGTCCACCGAATACATTATCAAAGCGGGGCCGGCTGGTGTGCACCCGTATCACTGCCACACAGCGCCCATTGCTGCGCATATCGCCAAAGGACTGTTTGGCGCATTGATTGTTGATCCGGCCCCGGGACGACCGCCCGCACGAGAAGTCGTTTTGATTTTGCATGGCTACGATCTGAGCGGGCGCGGCCGAAACGATCTTTTCTGCTGGAACGGTATTGCCGGGTATTACAGTCGCTATCCGATCAAGGTCAAAGTGAACGAACTGGTAAGGCTGTATGTCGTCAATATGGTGGAATACGATCCCATCGCCTCATTTCATCTTCATGCGCAGACGTTCGACGTTTATCGCACCGGAACAAGAATGACTCCGGACGAGCACACGGATGTTGTTACTCTCGGCCAGACCGAAAGAGTAGTTCTGGAAATGCGGTTTCCGCGAAAGGGGCGCTATATGTTTCATCCGCATCAGTCCTATATGGCCGAGAAGGGAGCCATGGGCTGGATTGTGGCCGTGTAACGAAGGGAAGACGAATTCTACGATCCGAACCATGCGCATCTGACCCATGCGCATCTGCAGCGTTTCTCCCGGGGAATCGAGTTGTCGCGGTAGAAGTCGGGCAGCGGTCATAGCCCGTGGCCGGAGCTAGATATGAAAAACTATTTGGCCAGATCAGGGGCCCGGGCAGCGCAAGAACCGGCGATAAAGAGAAAGCAGAGCAGAATGAATGAGGGAAACAATGACTGATCAAAAGAAATGGGTATGGCCGTCGGCGCTTCTGCTAATCTTTGCTCTGGCGGGATTCTGGATTACGCGATCTTACTTGCAGGATGCGCGATCGCTCCAGCGACCGGCGCGGCAGTTACAGAGTTTTCAGCAGGTAGAGTTGATGGACAGCAAAAGCCGGACAGTGCCGCTGCAACGCTACACAGGCCAGCCCAAAATACTCTATCTGGGGTACAGCCACTGTCCGGATATGTGCCCCATGGCCCTATCGAATCTCAGTCGGGCGTTAAAGCAGGAGCCCGAACTACAAACCAGAATTCAGACGATTTTCGTAAGCGTGGATCCGGAAAGAGATAGTCCGGATCAACTCGGACGGTATGAAAAGCAGTTTGCGCCTTTGCGACTGGCCGCGCTCACCGGAACCGAAGAACAGGTTCAGCTTCTGGCCACCGATCTGGGCGCTCGTTACGAAAAGGCTCAGGCAACACCTGGAACCAGTATGGGCGAATACGGGGTGAATCATTCGTTGCTCTTCTATTTCATTGACGAAGAGAACCGGCTGGTGGCTACAACCCCTTCGGGCATTAGCCCGGATGCGATTCTGGATGCTATCAAATTGCATCTTATAGATTAATCTGTTGAATGGCCAGTTTGGATTCCAGGGCGAGTCTTCGCAAAACGGAACGGACAGCTTTAACAACATTGCAGCGGCGCTCCGAGATATGGAAGCGGACGGGTCGCAGGCTGATTGAGCCGCCTCAGAGAAAGCAAAAAACCGCTACAGGAACCATGCCCACCGAAGCCTCTTTTCTGAGAGGCTTGGCGGTTTAGATGGCGGCCGCTGAAGGCTGTCGCATTCCCTCCAGAAAGTAGGTGAATACGTTTCCCTTTCCTTTGAGTTCCACCGTTCCCCGCTTCTCCAGGATAAACTCATCGCGCAAGAAATCGGCCGTCTGCTCTGAAATATGAATTCTGCCGGGAAGACTGTGGGATTCCAGGCGACTGGCCACGTTTACCGAATCGCCCCACACATCGTAGATGAACTTCTTTTCGCCAATGACTCCGGCCACCACCGGACCGGTGTGCATGCCAACGCGGAGCTGTAACCGGGTTCCATCCTTGAATCGAAACTTGCCGATTTCTTTCATTATATCCAGGGCGAACCGCGCCACCGACGATGCATGCTCGGGCATGAAGTTGGGAAGCCCGCCCACTACCATATAGGCATCGCCTATGGTCTTGATCTTCTCCAGTCTATGCGTATCCGTTAAGCGGTCGAAGACCGAGAACACTCGATTTAGAATCTCGATAATCTGATGTGGCTGTCTGGATTCGGCCAGATTTGTGAAGCCGACGATATCGGCGAATAGTATGGTCACTTCTCGGGAGCTTTGTGCGATGACCTTCTTCTGAGATTTCAGTTCCTGTGCTACCGGTTCTGGCAGGATATTCAGGAGCAGTTTTTCCGCTCGGTTCTGTTCCAGGGCGATGGTCTCGAACGCTTCCTCGATGGATCGGCGGGTTTCCTCGTTCTCGCGCATGATGGCGCGAACCCTTCCCAGAACTTCATTGTAACGCTCGGCGATTTGTCCTACCTCGGTGAAGGGCTCTACCGGCACATCGAAGCTAAGATCGCCGGTTTTCTTCTGATGATCCATAACCAGAAATAGATCTACCAGATCTGTGCGAGCCTTGTGTTCTGAGATATTCAGTCCTTCCCGTTCCTCGTCCACGCTAACCCGCAATGGAAAGATTCGGTTTAACGTCCATAGAAGTAGAAAGGTAATCAAGAAGGCGCTACTTCCAATGGACACAATGCCCAGGGCCTGGACTCCCAGCTGATCCCAGAAATCTAAATCCGTACCCAGGATGGTTTTATCGCCGAACAGAGCCACGGCCAGCGTTCCCCAGATACCGGCCATCAGGTGGACTGGAATGGCGCCCACGGCGTCGTCGATCTGCAGTTTTTCCAAAAGCATTTCGCAGGGTCTTACCAGCGCGCCGCCCACGGCGCCGATCAAGACGGCTTCCGTGGCCGTTACTGCATGACAACCCGCAGTAATGGAAACCAGGCCGGCCAGGGATCCATTCAAAGGGGCGGTGGCCTCCGGATATCGATGCAAAGCCCAACCTACGATCAGGGAAACCAAAAGTCCTGCTCCCGCAGCGAGAAGCGTTTTCATTACAATCGGAGCCACGGAAGCATTCATGGCCATGGAGCTTCCGCCATTGAAACCAATCCACCCGAACCAGAGTATGATTCCTCCGAGCATAGCCATGGGCAGGTTGCCGGGATTGATCTTCTGAACCTGGCCGTTTACAAAGCGGCCGGCTCGAGGACCGATTACCAGCAGCGCGGCCAGCGCCACCCATCCGCCTACGCTGTGCACTACGGTGGACCCCGCATAGTCCACGAACCCTTTGGACTCCAACCAGCCCGCCGCGTTGTCGGCAAACAAGCCGTGCCAGGCCCAGTGACCCAGCACCGGATAAATGATCAGGGAAACCAGCGCAGTCACGACCAGATACCCCTGGAACTTTAATCGTTCCGCTACGGCCCCCGAAACGATAGTAGCGGCCGTTCCGCAAAACGCCAACTGGAACACGAAGAAACCTGGACTGGCGCCATCAGCGTCGCCGGTAAACTCCGGGGCAAACTCTCCGGTTCCCAGGACGCCGGCCAGGCTGGGGCCGAACATGAATCCGAAACCCAGAAGCCAGAAGGTCATGGTAGCCAGGCCAAAGTCCGTGATGTTCTTTATCGCAACATTTATGGAGTTCTTGCTGCGTGTGAGTCCGGATTCCAGGCACAGAAAACCGGCCTGCATGAACAGCACCAGGGCAGCCGAGATCAGCACCAATAATGAGTCCAGCGAGGCAGAGACAGGATTCATGGATTCCTCCAGCGGGATGCTTCTATTTCCGGTGTTGTGCTGCTGGTTTCAGCCAGCTGCCAGTTGTTTGTACAACAGGTTCCGCCAATCCAAAAATATGCCCTTCTAGATGCACATTGTGTACCAGAATGACGGGTTGCCAGCTTTCCAGGCCGAGCTCTGAAAATGCTTTGCCTGCACTCTGGCAACCGTTTGGCTGAGACTATCCATGGCGCATTCAAGGGGAAGGACAGGGCAGGCTCCCGTGCGGGTTCGAGCCGATGCGGGCCGGAGCTACATTGCTCCCGGAATACTCGGCGTATTTTTAGCGCTTCTTACCGTCGGGCTCCCTGCATGCGGGGCTCCTGGATCTTCGGACGAGCGCTGCCGCCAACTCGCCGCAGGGATTGAGCCCATTCTGACAGATCTTGAAATTCCCGATAGCTCAATGGAACAAAACAGCGCCGGGCCGTTTGGCTGTATCATGAACATTACCATTCAGAAGCGCATTGGATCCAGCGAAGCCTATGTATTCGAGACTCTGCAACTGCGCGTTATTTCGGATCGTAAACTGCTACAGTCCGAATGGGCCCTTCTCGAGGATCAATCCATCGTGAATGTACGCTATCGTGGGCATCCGGAAGATCCTCAGTCTCTACAATGGCTCGTAGAACATGAAAATGAGGATGCCTTTGCTTACTGGGGCGCACGAAAAACGAAAAATGCCCTGATCATTCATTCCACGGAATCCGACTCGCGCCGAAAAGCGGTTCTTTCCCGGAAGGGGACGGAGCTTTTTGCGCGAATCCTTTCTATGCTGAATGAAGACGAAACCAGATGAATGGAAAGCTAGATGAATTCGGAGCCAGGTGAATGCAAAGCCACGTGAATCGAACCGAGATAGGCAATCGGAGCCCCGGCGCCGCCATTTTTTTGCCGTACGTGCAAGCTTAATATCGAGCATCAAGGTTCAGTCGGAGGCTGTGTCCGAATGCCTGGCGGCCTGCTGCCGGTAGTAATGGCGGGCCCGAAAAATAGCGGCTACTTGTGTTCGATTCCGTATCCTGCGGTGGAGTGCTCCCGGTCCGGGCCCTGGGCGGTAACGGAATCTATCGTGAAGTCCGTGCTGCTTTCGAAGGCGGCCAATCGGATGGGGCAGTCGGCCACGGAGCAGGTAGAACAATAATGCTTTCCGCAGGGATCCATATGCGTGTGGAATTCGCCGTTGATTCCGGTTACGGCCAGCACCTGTCTTTCGAAAAGCTCCACCACCTCATGGATCTTCTTGATGGAAAAATGCTCGGGCACCGCGGCATGCAAATCGATATGTGTGTACTTGCCGCTTCGCAGGGTTCGCATCTCATGTACCGAAATGATTTCCGGAACCCGATGCTGATTCATGGCGCCTACAATCTTGTCCAATAGTTCCGGGTCTTCGTTGTCCATGAGTCCACCCACAGACTCTTTCACCAGTCCAAAACCTGTGTAGAATAGCCAGGCAGAAAACAGCAGCGCCACCGCCGGGTCCATCCAGTTTAGCCCGGTGACGTACACTACGGCCAGACCGCCCATCACCCCCAACGTGGTTACGAAATCGCTCATCAGATGTTTTCCATCCGCTTCGATGGAACGGGATCGGTGTTTCCGTCCGCTTCGCACCAGATAGAAGCCCAGCAACCCGTTGGCCACGCCCGCGACGAAGTTCAACGCCAGACCTACTCCCAGAGCCTGAAGCTCGGCGCCGCGAATCAAGGTTTCCACGGATTCGTAGGCGATCAGTACGGCTGCCAGTAAGATCAAGCCTCCTTCGAAAGCCGCCGAGAATAGTTCAATCTTTCCGTGTCCGTACGGATGATCGTCGTCGGCGGGTTTCTCCGCATAGATGAGCGACCCCAGGGCAAAGGTGGCGGCCAGAACGTTAACAATGCCCTCCAGGGCATCCGATTTTAGCGCCATGGACCCTGTGAGAAAGTAAGCGAGGAACTTGATTCCTAGAATTAGTACTCCCAGTACAATAGATAGGATGAGAGGGAGTCTGGGTGTGCGGTTGTCTCTTCTAGGCATGAGCCCGGGAATTCTTGTGAAGCTTGATTCGGTTTCGCATATCCTGGAGTACGTTCATGAAGTACACGTAAGCTTCATGGGGAGTGCCATAGGGACTGAAGTATTTATGGACATCGCCGTCATTCCAGAACTTGGTACTCATGTAGTAGAAGTGGTCAGAAGTCTGCAACTTACGCCAATCATCCAGCAGGGCCGGGTCGTTTATTTCCTTAACGTCCTTTTCCAATTCGTAGATGGAGGCAGCCGCTTCGCGCTGCATGCTGTTACCCAGCCAGGCGGATAGATCGCGTTCCATATCGGCCCAGGAAACGGCCTGGTCCGTGTCGATTTCCCCTACAGCCTCGCGCCTTCGTGCGGCCTCGGTGATGGTGGAGAAACTGAAGTCCTGATGCCTCAGCAGGGCGGTGGGCAGCGCATCCAGGAACTTGAAGATGCCGGTATCCTCCCACTGGTGTTCGCCAAAGGTTTCGTAGTCCATGAACAGATTTACCACGTTCCCGTTCCCGGCCACGTTGTGGAGCCAGGTGGCAAATTTTTCCGTAGTGAGCGGAAATTCGAGCCATCCCCGATCCGAGAACCTGAATGCGATATCATCGCTCAGTCGGTAGTTCTTCAGAAATGCCTTTATGCGCGGGCTATAGCGGGGACGATACAGAAAGTTGGGGCTACGCCATCCAAGGAGTCGTTCGGCGCCTTCGCAGAGTATGGCGCTAAAGCCCATATCTTCGGCCAGATAGGCGATGTGGTTGTTATAGATGAGCTCGGTGTTACGGAAGGAAGTAGGGCGCACTCCAAATTCATTGTACATCAGATCCGAATGCATGCGGACCTGATGACGAAATTCATCTTCGCTGAAAAGAGAGGCCAGGCTGTGATAATAGGTTTCGGCCAGGAACTCTACTTTGCCGCTTTCGGCCAGAGCGCGGAACAGGTCCATTACATCAGGCGTCCATCGCTTGAACTGTTCAATAGCAGTGCCGGTTACTGAAAAAGTAATGCGGAAATCGTCGCCATGCTTTTTGACCAGATCATAGAGCAGGGCTGTGGTGGGGCGATAGCACTTATTCGCAACTTTTTCGGCGATTCGTGCGTTGGCTTCATCGTCGAAATAGTGCGGGCTTCCCAGGTCGAAGAAGCCATATTTGCGCAGCCGGAACGGCTGATGAACCTCAAAATAAAAGCATATGGAGATCATGAAAGCACCTGCCGGTAGACTTCTTCCAACTTCTCGGCGCTGTTTGCCCAGGAGATGCGCCGAACCTCTTCCAGCCCGCCATGCTTCATCTGCGTATGTAGTTCATCGTTTCCGATTACGTCCAGAATGGCCTTTGCAATGGCATCCACATCCCAGAAATCCAACTTGATTGCGTTCTCGATAACTTCGCTTACGCCGGATTGCTTCGAGACAATTACCGGCACTCCCTGCGCCATCGCCTCCAGAGCGGTGAGGCCGAATGGCTCCGATACAGAAGGAATGACGTAAAGATCGCTCATTCCATAAATCTGTTTAATTTGATCTCGTTTCAGAAAACCCGTGTAGTGGAAGTATTTTCCGATACCCAGATCCGCTGCCAGTTCGATCATGCGCGGATACATATCCCCGGTCCCCACCATAACAAAGCGAACCTTCTTGTTCTGATCGATTACTTTTCGGGCGGCACGAACAAAATAGTCCGGTCCCTTTTGAAAAGTGATTCGCCCCAGAAATGTAACCATCTTGTCTTCGAACGGTCTGGTGGAGGGTACCTGCTGTTCTTCGATCTCCACCGCATTGTGAACGGCGAAAACCCTTTCCGGCGAAACGCCGTAGCGATTAATAATAATACTTCGTGTGTAATTGCTCACTGTTACAACGGCTTGAGCGCGGTGAAAGGTATGTCTTTCCAGATCCTCCACATACCGGTTTCCGTGGATTCCGCTACGATCGAATTCCGTGGCATGGACGTGGGCTACCAGAGGCCTATCGGATTGCACCATGGCGCCCAGGGAAGCGGGAAATGTCATCCAGTCGTGACCGTGGACGAGATCGACTTTCAATCTCTTGCCCAGCAACGAACAGAAGTCCGCATATAAATGAATTTGATGGATCAGGTCCGAACCGTAACCGCCGCTAAGCATTCTTTCGGCCGCGGCTTCGTTGTCCTCAATCTGCTTTGCCAGTTGGCGGCGGATTAGATCCAGGTTCCGCGAGATCTCTTCGGCGGTCAGTTCCGGGCCCTGGTAGGCTCCCACAGGCAGAAACCGTCGGATTTCATCACCGTGCTTTTCGGCGAAATGCAGCAACATATCCTGAAGTTCTGCATCGCTGATGGGCAAATCCCTGGTATTCAGACCGATGAGATGCACTCCCGGATCCTGCGGCTCATTTCCGTGTACCCGGGGAAGTACGAAATACACGGTATGCCCGCGGGCCGCCACCTCCCGGGCCAGGCCGCGACAAGCTATACCCAGTCCGCCAGTGATGGCCGGTGGGTACTCCCACCCGATCATAAGTATTTTCAAGCGTTTCATGAAAAGGTTTCTTCAGTCCAAATTCAAATTCAATTCCAAATCAAAAACATCAAATGAGCATTACATGAACACGACGAAAACACCATTCAGGGATCTTCGCAATCGTCAATCCGGTGTCACAATGGACCGGTAGATACCCTGATCCGCATCTTTCTTTTTGTTCGAGGCGGTTTTTTGATATGCGAAAGAGGATTCACGATTAACCTGAGTCAGGCTTGCGCTCACATTTTGTCAAATGAATTATGGTTTTCTAAAGAGAATTGCGCTCATGAACGGCTGTGTTCAACCGTGTATCATATAGTAGAACGATTCGTTATACGAGGCGTTGGCTGAAAGTCAAAGGATGTACCCTCAGCAGTTAGTAACAGGAGATCCAGAATGAAAGTATTACCGGGAAAGCCCTATCCTCTGGGGGCCACCTGGGATGGCGCCGGCGTTAATTTCGCTCTCTATTCCGAAAATGCCAGAAGTATTACACTGTGTCTGTTCGGTCACTCATCGGATACGACCGAGAGCTACTGCATACCCATGCATGAGCGAACGGATTATGTCTGGCATTGCTACGTTTCCGGGATCCGGCCCGGGCAATTATACGGGTACAGGGTAACCGGGCCTTATGCTCCCCATGAGGGGCACCGATTTAATCCGTCCAAAGTGCTTCTCGACCCTTATGCCCGAGCCATTGGCCGGGATTTAACCTGGCATCCGTCTCTCTACGGCTGGAAGTATCCGGATAAGCTGGATACACCGGACTACACCGATTCTGCCCCCTATGTAGCTCTGGGCGCTGTTGTGGATGCTTCCTTCACCTGGGGTGACGATCGACCTCCGCGGATTCCCTGGGAGGATACGGTTATCTATGAAGCCCACGTTAAGGGTTTTACCATGCGGCACCCCGAAGTGTCGCCCGAGTTGCGCGGTACCTACCTGGGATTCTGCAGCGAACCGGTTCTGGACTACCTCAAATCGCTGGGAGTAACGTCTGTGGAGCTGCTTCCGGTTCATCATAGCATCTCGGAGCATGCCCTGGTGAGAAAGAGTCTCAGTAACTACTGGGGGTACAACACGCTGGCCTACTTTGCCCCCTGCAGTCGTTACGCGGTGGGCCGCCGCGAAACAGATGCTCTCTATGAATTCAAGACCATGGTTCGTACTCTGCATCAGGCCGGACTGGAGGTAATCCTGGATGTGGTCTACAATCATACGGCTGAGACCGATCATACGGGACCAACGCTGAGTTTCCGGGGGATCGATAACCAGGCTTACTATCGCCTGCAGCCCGGGGCGCCGCATCTTTATCAGGACTTCACCGGCTGCGGAAACACCCTGAACATGAACAACCCCCGGGTCCTTCAGATCATTATGGATTCTCTGCGGTACTGGGTAACCGAAATGCATGTGGACGGGTTTCGATTCGACCTGGCCAGCGCTCTGGCCCGGGAACTGTTCGAGGTGGATCGACTGGCCTCCTTCTTTGACATTATCAGTCAGGATCCGGTGCTTTCCCGAGTGAAGCTGATTGCCGAGCCCTGGGATCTGGGCGAGGGCGGTTATCAGGTAGGCAATTTCCCTGGCCAATGGGCCGAGTGGAATGGACAGTACCGGGACAGCATACGCCGGTTCTGGAACCTGAGGCAATCACGAGTGGCCACCACGGTTACCAGGTTTGCCGGTTCGTCCGATCTCTATGCCTCGGCGGGTAGAAAGACATCGGCCAGCATCAACTACATTACGGCCCACGACGGCTTTACCCTGCACGATCTGGTAACCTACAATGAAAGGCATAATGAGAGCAACCTCTGGGACAATACAGACGGTCATGAGGACAATCTGAGTCACAATTGCGGCGTAGAGGGGGAGACAGACGACGCAGAAGTGAAAGCCCGCCGAATGCGTCGAAAGAAGGCTCTGTTAGCCACTTTGCTTACTTCCCAGGGAGTGCCCATGCTTCTGGCGGGCGACGAGCGCGGGCGCACGCAAAGAGGAAACAATAATGCCTACTGCCAGGACAATTCCATTAGCCATGTGGACTGGAAGGTCACTGAAGAGGCCTCGGATCTCCTGGACTGGGTGCGGCAACTTATTGAGCTTCGCAAGAGAAATGAAGTGCTTCGCCGTAAGAACTTCCTCTTCGGCTATGACCCCGGCGGATCCGAAATCAAGGATGTCTACTGGCTGAACCCTCAGGGCGATGAATTGGACGAAAGCCAATGGCATGAAAGAGGGACTGCTTTTTCCGTTGTCTTGCCCTCCGAGTTCGGCCGCCGGGCGGATCTCAAGCGAGTGCTACAAGGGCATTCACTGTTTATCTGTTTCAATCCGGAAGACAGGGCGTTACGTTTCCGAATGCCCACGCTCTTCCACGCCAATTGGACCTGCGTGCTCTGTTCGGAAGGCACCTACTCGGACAACGGTGATCCCCACATCCAGCATCGCGAACTTCCCCCGGGCGCCTGGTTTACCCTGGGCGCGGAAGGAGTGTGCGTATTCGAAGCCGAGAAAGGCTGGTTGGATCGGGAACTGGATCGTCAGTCCAGGGAACCGGAACTTCAGCGATTGGCCGACGAACTGGGAATTCTCCGAACCTTTACCGATCTTACCGGACGAACCCATAACCTGGAAGGTCTTCGGCTGGAAAAGATCATCCGTGAAATGCTGCCGGATCTGGAAGAAGGCTTCAAGCCGGACGAAGTGCGATTGGAATTGAAGCGGCAGAACTGGAACGATGCTCTGGATTCCTCTGTCGTATGCTTTCAGAGCGAACTGGATACGGAAGAAGGATACGTCCAGATACGAATGCCTCAAGAAGAAAGGGACGGCAATTCGCTTACGATAATGTTTGAGAGCGGCGAAAGTTTCAAGCATATACCCATCCAGGAGGACTGGAAAAGGGGCTCCACTGTCCTGGACGACATTCGTTACTTCGCCTACCATGTTCCGCTACCCGGCGACTTGAAGCCCGGCTATTATATTCTGGAACTATTGAAAGAGGGCATTACAATGGATAAGGGTTTGCTGGTAATCAGCCCCGACCATTGCTTCGTAGAACCCTCCGGGCAGCCGGAGGCGGGCGCCAGACCGGATTCGCCCGCGGATTCCCACTCGGATGCAGAGTTGGGTTCGAATGAGAACGGGCCAACCGGGAAGAGCCAGTCCGAAAACTCGGCCGGCCATCAGCGGGAAGTAAACGGCCCTTCCGATCAAATCCTGGGCCGACAATGGGACGATGGTGTGCGTCGCACGGGAGTAACTCTGCAACTCTATTCCATCCATTCCTCCCGAAGTGTGGGCGCCGGAGACTTCCATGATCTTCTTGATCTGGGTCTCCAGCTGGCGGAGGACGGTTATGAAGTGCTGGGGCTTTCGCCGCTCCATGCGCTCTTTCTGAACCGACCGGAGCTGCGAAGCCCGTACTATCCTTCCACGCGAAAGCAACTGCATCCTTTCTACATTGGTCCGGCCCTGCTGCCCGAGTGGCGTTCGGTTTCAGACGGCGAGCGACTGCTAAAGGAAGCCGCTTTTATTCCGGAGGATCTTCGCATAGACTACGGCCTTTCCATGAAAAAGAAGCTGGAGCTTCTGGAAAAAGCCCATCATGCATTTCAAACCACCGGCGATCCCGAAGTGCTGCATCGCAAGGATCAAATGCAATCCTATATCCGTCGGAACCCGGAGCTACGAGATCATGCCATGTTCGAGTTGCTCCTGGAAATCGACGTGAACGGAAGCGAAGAGGAGAGAGTCTGGAAGGCAGGAAAAACCGATGCGGAAATCCGTCAGCGGTATGCCGGCAGACTGGGTTTCTATGAGTATCTGTTCTGGGCCGCCCGGGACCAGTTCGACACCGTCTGTCGCCTGCTTGCCGAAAAAGGACTCCGTCTGTACACCGATGTGGCTGTGGGCGTGGCCACCGACGGAGCCGATCACCGCAGCATACCGGAACTTTACGCAAAGAAGGCCCGTGCCGGCGCGCCGCCAGACTTATTTGCGCCCACCGGTCAGGACTGGGGCATTGGAGTCTGGAATCCGCTTGTTTTAAAAAGAAAAGCCTTTCGCCCTTTCCGGGATTTGCTTCGGGCCAACATGATCCGGGATGGTTTTGTGCGGCTGGATCATGTAATGTGGCTCTTCCGATTGTTCTGGGTGCATCCGGATGCCGGAACCTACGTATACTATCCGTATCGCGAGCTAACGGCTCTTCTTTGTCTGGAGAGTCACTTGAATCGCTGCACCGTAATCGGCGAAGACCTGGGCACCGTACCGCAAGAAATCGAAGACATTCTGCGCAAGCGACATATGCTTTCCTGGAAGGTGGTGTTTTTCGAGCGAAACCAGGATGGCTCCCTGTGCGATACCAGGGACTATCCCGGTCTTTCCGTGGCCACTTTGAATACCCATGATTTGCCGACCTGGAACGGATATTGGATGGGTATCGATATCCTTGATCGGAAGCAATGCCATCGCTTTCGCCGCGACGAAGACGCCGACGAGGCGCTGGAGGAGCGCAAGCAGGACCGGCAGATGATCTTGCGCTATCTGCTGGAACACGGGTTGATTGATCCTGTGCGCAAAAATTCGCTACAGGATCTGGCTGACCAGGCTGCGCGGTATGCTTCCGGCGATGGTAAGAGCCCGAACAAAGAGGATCTGCTGGACCTTACTGTGGCCATTCATCGGGCGCTGGCGCGTACTTCATCCCGTTTGGCATTGGTGTCGCTTAACGATCTCACCGGGGACTTCCATCAGCCCAACATGCCCGGAACCGTGGATGAATACCCTAATTGGAAGATCCTGAGCCCACTTTCTGTGGAAGACCTCAGGCAGGGAGATTATTACCGGGCCATTACGGAAGCTGTGATGAAAGAACGAAAATCCGGGCCATGAGGTTTCGGTGGAGCAGGCCGCCGGTGTCCTGTGTTCGGCGGCCGTTCTAATGGCCGGGCCCTGCCTGGGGCTTTCTTTCTCCCGGCACTCCCCGGGGAGGCTCGCTTCCGGGAGGCCCGGGCTGGTTTTCGGATTACGTTGCTCCATTGTAACCCTCCGGTAATCCTTCCCTGGCTTACTTCGACCCATGCAGGCACAACCACTTGCCTTTTTCCATTTTAGAGTCCGACTCTATCATCGCGGACGGATGTTTCGGGCCTACCTCCTTTCATTGAATGAAAGCCAGGCTTTGTTCGCACTGAACAGCCAGGAGTATTTGCAGGTAGATCCCGAAAAGTCTATTCGTGGCAGTGTGGACTCGAAGCACGGCCCGGAGCTTGAGTTCCACGGCGCGGTAGAGAGAAAAGAGGGATTGCAAATCCGGGGTCAGTATTTCTACACAGTGGCCGTGCGATTTCTTGATAGGCTGGATCTGAGCGACCGCCTCCTGGCCACCACACTTTCTCTGGATTAGATCGTCGCGGGCGGCTTACGCCTTCCGATTGCGCCGAAGCATTAACTCGGCGGCGAAACGGCCCGGCAGTCCCTAATTCCGTTGTTTTCGTGTGTCCGGAACACAAAGTGACCATGTGTCCGACCTTCCCCGCAAGCTACATGAATTTCTGACCGATGACGAACTTCGTTCCTGTGAGGATATTCCGGATAATCAATGCAAGGTTCTACCAGGAAACTTCTTCAAGAATGTGGCCAACGGGACCCTGAGCAAACTGGCCGAAAGGCTCATCCATCCGGGGCTTACCCTCCCCTGGGTTCTGGGGGCCATGGGAGCATCGTCGGTATGGATTGGCTTTCTGGTACCCATCAAAGACGGCGGATCTTTGCTGCCGCAGATCTTTGTGGCTGGTACTGTGCGTGCTCTGAGCAAGCGAAAATGGTTGTGGGTCGCGGCGGCCGTAGTCCAGAGTCTTTGCCTGGCGCTGGCCGGTTTAGTCTTGCTCTATCTTTCGCATCCGCTCTCCACCGCTTGTTTCCTGACGCTCTTTGGCCTGTTCTCCATTTCCAGCGGCGTGGGCTCCCTGGCCTACAAAGACGTTACCGCCAAAACCGTGCCATCCGGGCAGCGGGGGGCCATGCTATCCTATCGCGCATTGTTGGGCGGATTGCTGGCGGTCCCGGCCGGTCTTGGCTTGATTTTCTATCTCGGCACTCAGGCCAGTACTGTTAGCTATGCTTACTTGCTGTTTGGAACCGCAGGCCTTTGGTTTCTGGCTGCCCTGGTGTTTGCTTCCATTCGCGAAATGGCCGGCGCCACATCCGGAGGTCGTAGCCCGGCAAAAGAGATTCGCGCAGGGCTGGCTATACTCAAAGAGGACTCTAATTTTCGGAGATTCATGGCCGTAAGAGCTCTGCTATTTGCTCTTCCGCTTATGCTTCCCTATCTTTCGCTTATGGCCAGGTCGGGCAGCAGTTCCCATGGCATTGGACTGCTGATACTTGTGGGCGGAGTGGCGGAGCTGGTAAGCAGCCCGTTCTGGGGACGGTTCTCGGATCGTGCTTCGCAGGGGCTAATGATGACGGTAAGCCTGATGGGCGGCGTCATTGGCGCGCTGGCATTGCTGGGCCAGTGGTTGCTTTCCGATTCCTTGCTTTTCTATGCATCCCTGGTCTTGATCTTCGTACATAGCATCGCTTATAGCGGCGCCCGTTTGGCGCGAAAGACCTATCTCGTAGACTATGCCCCCGCCGAGGATCGCGCCACCTACGTTTCGCTGGCCAATACCTTCATGGGTTTCTTTACATTGGCCGCCTCGGCGTTTGGCGGTGTCGCATTCTTCCTGGGCCAGTCCGGACAGATAGCCTTTCTTGTGATACTTCTACTGCTTTGCGGAATTCTAGCAAAAGGTCTGAGGCCGCCAGCATAGATTGATCTGGGTCATCCGGATACTTTCTGCCTGCAGCGGAAGTTTGTAAAAGCCTTGCGTTCGCGGCCGGACGGATCAGGCTCCGGTCATGAAGTTCAACCCCTTGAGCCCTGATGCAACCTTGTATCATATTTTCAGGGAATCCGCGAGCCGCCATGCGAACCTGATCTGTCAGCGATTTAGAGACTCGGAAGGTAGTCTGCAGACAATCACCTACCATCAGTTCTACGAAGAATTGACGAGCCTGGCCGCCGGATTGTTAAAGCTGGGGATGGAAAAGGGCGACCGGGTTGCGCTTATCGCCGACGTAGGACCTGAGTGGCTGCGAATCAGCGGCGCTTTGAACTCTATTGGGCTTGTGGATGTTCCTCGTGGCACCGATGCCACTGCCGAAGACTTGAAATACATATTGAGCCATTCGGAAGCACGGGCCGTATTTTTGCAGAATCGGGCGGCCTTTGACAAGCTCAAGCCCACGCTGGAAAGCCTCTCCACTTTGAAATACATTTTCTTTTTCGAGGCGGAATCGGGTCTGGATGTTTCGGGGAATGTGGCTGTCCTTTCGCTGAAGGATCTGCATCAGGAAGGATTGTCGTATCTGGACGGCAACCCGGGCGCCGTGGACAAGGTCGGGGCCGGCGTTGTTCCGGGGGACCTGGCCACCATCATCTATACCTCCGGTACCACCGGAATTCCGAAAGGAGTAATGTTAAACCACTCCAATCTAGCCTGGGAAGCGCGGACCATTCTACATATTTTAACGGAGCAGGGCACTCCGTATACCAGCGAAGACCGATCTCTGGGATTCTTGCCGCCCTGGCACATTGGCGAAAGGATGTGGGAAACAGTGCTTTTTCATTGCGGTTCCAGCATCGCCTTTACTTCCATTGCCAGTCTTTCCAGGGACCTTCAAGAAGTTAAGCCTACCGTACTGTTTTCTGTTCCCCGGGTCTGGGAAGCGATGTACAACCGCATCCTGGAAACAGTGAAACAGGCGCCGGCGGCCCGGCAGAAGATATTCTTTTTCTTCAAAAAGGTGGCGCTCGCTTTTCGCTTTCATTTGGACCGAACCAGGGGAAAGACCTATCACATTAAGCCCGTCGCTGCCGTGATTGTGTTTCTGGAGCGACTGTACTCGCTTCTGGTTGTACTTTTTCTCTGGCCATTGTTTCTTATCTCCAGACTGGTGTTTAAGAAGATTCGAGGCGTTCTGGGCGGAGAGATTCGCTACGCAGTTTCCGGCGCCGGAGCGTTACCCGAACACATCGATCGACTGTTCGCTGCAATAGGTATTCCCATTTTTGAAGTCTACGGAATGACCGAAACCTCGGCCGTTTCCGTGGCTCGATTGGGCAAGAACTTCGTGATAGGAACGGTGGGCAAGCCGGTGGAAGGGATTCAGATCAAACTTCTGGATAGCAATGGCCAGGAGGTTCGGACTCCCGGAAAAAAGGGGGTCTGCTATCACAAGGGTCCGCATATCATGCAGGGCTACTACAAAGATGAGGAGAAGACAGCGGCCACTCTTAAGGATGGCTGGCTGGATTCCGGAGATCTCCTGGTCTGGACCCGGGAAGGTCAGCTGAAATTCGCCGGTCGAGCCAAGGATACAATTGTCCTTCTGGGAGGAGAAAACATTGAGCCGGAGCCTCTGGAATTCGCGCTTTCGCAAAGCCCGCTCATACAGCAGGTCATGGTAGTCGGGCAGGACAAGAAATATCTGGGAGCGTTGATTGTTCCGGCGCATGACGAACTGGAAAAACGTCTAAAAGAAATGAACCTGGGGGGCGCTATTGATCCCCAATACTATAACTTGAACGAAGATATAATAAGGCTCTACAAAAAAGAGATCCGTCGGTGCGTGGGCGCCGAAAGCGGCTTCAAAAGCTTCGAACGTATTGGAGCGTTTCACCTTCTGCCGGAGTCCTTCAAAGCGGGAGAAGAATTGACCCAGACTCTCAAAATAAAGCGCAACGTGGTAAACGAGAAATATCATCATCAGATCGAAAGCATGTTCCGCCAGCCGGGCGTGGAGATATGAACAGGGTTGAGGCAGAGAACCGGCCACGCCTGGCTCGATGGGCCCTTTTCGGTGTTGCTCTTGGACTAATCGCTATTGTCGGTGTACTCTACGGCGCTCCCTACACGGAAGCCGATGTCCACCGAATACGACCTCTTACGTTGCAGCAGTTGCGCGATCTTCCTCAGGGAGAAATCGAGAATTTCCAGTCCAGTTTCAGTCATATTGTGGTGCGAAAGGAGAGCACCAACCTGGCTCTGTATTTCAAAAAGGGTGGGTTTTTGTACAAGGAAACGGAAATTGATCTTTCCAATCCTGAGCGTCTCGTGCTTGCCTACGGCGAACTGGCTCCGGCTGCATTAATGTATACTCCGCATCATCGTCGCTTTCTTCTGCTGGGATTGGGCGGCGGGGCCATAAGCAACTATTTTCATCGGTTTATTCCAGATATGTACATCGACGGCGTGGAGATCGATGGGGGCGTGGCGGCCATGGCGGTGCGCTATTTCCTTACCAACCCGGGAGTTAACTATGATGTGCATGTGGAGGATGCGCGAAGATTCGTTCAAGATACCGGCCACAAATATGATCTGGTAATGGGCGATGCGTACGGCGGCGGCTATATTCCGGAGCATCTAATAACAGTAGAGTTCTATAGAGAAGTCAAAGCCATATTGAATTCTGGCGGCGTACTGTTTCTTAACCTGTATGATGACGAAGTTCATGAACGAACTCTGGTGACTTTGCATCGAGTATTCGATCATACACACACCTATTTCAGTCCCAGCAATGCCAGCCGCATAGTTGTTGCTTTTGACGGGCCGGAGCCATCGCAGAAAGAGCTCATGGAAAGGGCTACTCAGCTACAACAGAAGTACGGCTTCTACCATGAACTGCCCGGTCTCCTGAAGCACCGGCGTCCGGTTACGATGCGGAAGGGTCTGAAGCCCTATCACGATAGCGATCTGTGAGCGATCTGCGAGCGATCTTTGATATCGCCGGAAACACCGTAGTTTCAGCGCGGATGCCTGCGCGGACATTCAATTCAAGATGAAGCCCACGACAGGTCGGTTGGTTAGATCCAGGGCGGCTTCAGGCAGGGGTGGCCGTTAAGACGTGCGGCTCACGGAGAATCCTGGATTTGCTTCTGCAGTCGCTGAAAGTCATGCAATAAACCGGTGGGCACAGGTTGAATCTTCTGAGCCAGATCAATTCCATCCTGGATCAGATCCAGAAGTAGTTTCTTCTCGGCTGCGGCTCGGGCCGCCGGCATGTCCGGTCTTTCTTCTTTATAGAGTGCGGCCTTTTCGTCGATCATGGCGGTTATTTGATTCATTGCCTGGATTTGTTCGTCCATGCCACAGACTGAAGCAACCGGCGAAAAACGCAAGTCCGACTTCTGCTCGTGTACTCCCGGCTTTCTGATCCTTCTCCTGGCGTCACTCAAGACAATATGCCTGAGCCATTGTTTTGATGGTGCAGCCAACCGCAGCGCACCGTCATCACGTTCGGGTAGGCATGAACTCTAAATTCAAAGTGGAGGCCCCGGGCTCGCGCGAGGGCCAGGCGACGGAGACCAGATGACTTGGACCAGGCAGGCCAGGCAGGCCATGAGGGTATACCCGGGAGCGATGGCGGGGATTTCAAGGTTTATCGCGGTCGGCTGTCGGCGGGGGATACGGAGCAGCGGCCCTGCAGAGCCTGCCGAATGAAATCAGAAAGCAGCTCTGGATTGGTCCAGGGAATGAAATGGTCTTCGGACTCGATAACCTTCAAACAACGGAGATTCGCCTTCGGGGAAATCTGGTCATATACGTAGTTTACGTTCTCCACGGGTACCAGGCTGTCGTCGGTACCATGCATCACATATACCGGCGGAAAGCTTTGCTTTTCCTGTAGGCTCCTCCGCTGATCTACCAGCTGTTTCTTTAGAGGAATCATTTCGTCGTTGGACCGCACCAGTTCCCCCGGAATGATGAATGCCAGCGCCGAAGTGAGATGATTATACCATCGGAGCTCTTCCAGTTCCGGATCTACGCTGGCGGCCAAAAGCAGAACGGCCGCCGTCCTTTCCGGATAATCCAGAGCGATCTGCAGCGCAATGGGACCGCCGTAGGAGTGGCCCACAACCAGCGCCTTCTGCGAGCTAAACTGATCCAGCACCGCCAGAGCAGCTTCGCTTTGCGCTTTCAAATCTGGCAGGGAGACGGCCGGTGTCGTCTTTCCGAAGCCGGGACGATCATAGAATATCATCAGCGGTTCCGATAGGTGAGGGATTACTTCCAGATAGTTATCCCAGGTCCCTGGGGATCCATGTATGAACAGCACCGGTTGGCTATCGGCCGGACCCACGGACAGAGCGTCGATAGCATAGTCCTGAAAGTGGATTGTCTTATAACGGACCGTGCGATCCTTTAGAGTTGCCTCAATCTGTTCGGAGCTTCGCTTGAAATCAATTGTGCAACCGTTCAGGATTGCGAGTATTAGTAGAGCGGAGAATACTTGAATAGGTAGTTTTGCGCGCAGATTCGGGATGGCCGGTGCAGCAAGCGATGCCGGTGTTGCAAGGGAGGCCGATAGAGTGGGAGTCCGTTTAGCCCCTATTATTAGCGGAGCCCCTGTTGCCCGTCGGCGGAGCGGGGGGACCGAAATCAATACACTTCCTGGTTCCAGATGGTTTTCTCTCTCCATTCCTGCTTGGTCGCATCCCAGCTATCTTCGCCAATGATTTGCCGGAATACGTCTTCGATGCCTTTTTCCATGCCCTTGATTCCGCAAATGTATACCAGGAAGTTACCTCTTTTTAGGGCCTCTTCCACAGGTCCCGGCTCCAGGCGAAACCGGTCCTGTACATGCATCTTCACCCCCGGATCCTGTCGCGAAAGGGCCGAATGGATTACATTTTTTGAGTCCAGCAGATTACCCAGATCATTGTTGATGTCATTATAGTACACATGATCTTCCATGCGTCGGCTGCCGTAATACAGTACAATGTTAGAGCGTTCTTCCACCGGAAGCCCGGCCAGGCGCATAAAGAATCCCCGGAAAGGCGCGATGCCGGTGCCGGCCGCGAAGAGAAGCAAGTCCACGTCCGGATCCCGGGGCATTACGAATCGCTTTCCGTTAGGTCCGGAAATGGTCACTTTGTCGCCTGGTTTTACATCACAGAGATAATTGGAGCAAAGGCCGTAGAACGTTTCCTGCCCTTCTTCAAATACAACTCGTTTTACGCATAGAGCCACATGGGATGGATTGTCCGGTTCGCCCATGGCCGGACTGGCGATGGAATACAACCTTACGCGATGGGGCTTTCCTCGTTCGTCCTCTCCCGGAGCGATGACTCCCATGGATTGGCCTTCCAGGTAGCGATAATCGGTTCCCTTCAGATCCAGAACGATGTGTCGAATTTCTTCGGAGTAGTCTTCCGGAGTGAGTCTGACGTTTTCTACCACGGTCACTTCTACAGGCGATGAAGGCTTGTAGAGCATGGGTGGGGCTTCCAGGCGTTCCAGAGGGTTGCTATTTGTAACCGGTTCCATGGGAACGGATAATTCCATTCGTTTGTCTGTCGGTCAAGTAATCCCTCCATTTTTGATTGAAATTCGCGCCGCCCCTTCGATTCTGCTTCTCAAATGATTCAGGTAACCGGTCTAAAGCGTTCCTTCGGAAGCTTTGTTGCAGTGCGGAACGTTTCCTTCGGGATCGAACCCGCAAGAGGTGTGGTCGGTTTGCTGGGACCTAACGGCGCCGGAAAAACCACCACCATGCGTATGCTTACCGGTTATCTAAAGCCGGATGAAGGTAGAATCACCGTTGCCGGACTGGATGGCTCCACCGAAGCGGGCAGGCTGGAGATAAAAAGAACCATCGGCTATCTGCCCGAAAACAATCCGCTGTATCCGGAAATGCTTGTTTCTGAGTACCTGGAATTCATGGGCCGGGCCCGGGGAATGGAAGGAACCGCTCTGCAAAGCGCCGGCAGACGGATGATCGAAGAGCTGGAGCTCGAATCTCACTTCTATACCCCCATTGGACTTCTTTCTCGCGGTTTCCGACAGAGAGTGGGTTTGGCCGGCGCTCTGATTCATGATCCTTCGGTAATCATCCTGGACGAACCCACCGGCGGCCTGGATCCGAATCAAATCGAACATATTAGAAATCTGATCCGAAAGTTAGCCCAGGATCGAACGGTGCTGCTTTCTACGCACATTCTCCAGGAAGTTGAAGACATCTGCGAAAGAGTGATTATCATCCATGCGGGTGAGGTAGTGGCCGATCAGCCTACCCAGGAGCTCAAACGCACTGAAACCATTCAGATTGGCTTCCACAAAGAAGGAATGAATGCCAGCTCCATTCAAAAGGAATTAATGGAAATGAACGGAGTACAATCCGTTCTTTTTTCGGCTGTTGCCGGGGGGGACTCTTCCGAGCATTCCGTCGGAGCGGGGGCGGAGCCGGACGATGGATTCCTCACAGCAGAGGTCCAATGGAACGACGCTCCGGAAAAGCTACTTTCCAGCCTGATATCCAGGGGTTATTCGGTGCGATTCTTTACCCCCGGCCGGCGCAGTCTACAGGAGATATTCCAGGAGCTAACCCACCGAAGATGAAGTTTATATACCTGCGCGAAATGCAGAACTACTTCAATACGCCCATTGGCTACGTATTTGCCGTTACCGCATTGTTCTTTAATTTCCTTTTTTTCTTTACCGGCTTTTTCCATATACCCGCTTTCTGGGAAGCCCGGGTAGCCAGTATTCGCTCCTACGTAGATCTGCTGCCCTTAACCTTTATTCTCATGGTGCCCGCTGTGAGTATGCGAATCTGGGCCGAGGAATACAAGACCGGCACCATCGAGATTCTTTCTACCTTGCCCATTCGCACCGAGTCCATTGTTCTGGGAAAATTTCTGGCGGCCTGGACCTTTGTGAGCGGTCTGGTGCTGGCTTCCCTTCCGCTTACCATTGGAATCTGGTGGATCGGGCATCTGGATTGGGGAAGCACTCTGGCCTTGTATGCGGGATCCTTGCTTATGGCGGCGGCCTACGTTTCTCTGGGAATGCTACTAAGCGCATTTACCCGAGAGCAAATCGTGGCCTTTATCCTCATTTTCTTTATTAGCCTGTTGATGTATCTTGCCAATTTCTACGTAATTTCCAGGCACCTGAGTCCGACCCTGGCCAGCGCCGCCAGTTTCTTAAGCCTTAGCGGTCATTTGAACAGCTTTGCCAGGGGTGTAATCGACCTGGGCGATACGGTTTACTTTCTTTCGTTTACGGCGCTCATGTTGTATGCTAACGTTCGGGTTCTGAGGAGCCGCACATGAAGTGGCAAGAAAAGCTGGGACAATCGCAACTGGTAAAATCGTTGAGGCGCTGGAACCATGATTCCCGATTCATTCTGATTAACGTGGTTCTGGCATTCGTGCTGCTGAATCTGGTGGCTTCGCAGGCTTACGTTCGTCTGGACCTTACCCGGGACCAGGTGAACTCATTAAGCGAAAGCTCCCATCAGGTGTTTTCCGAGCTCAAGCAAAACGTAATCGTGGAAGCCTATATTAGCCGGGACGTACCTGGCGAGATCCAGGCAGTACTGGACCCGATTATAGCACAGTTGCAGCAGATGGATCGAGTGGGTGGAGACCGTCTGGAAGTACGCATCTACGATCCGACCACCGAAGATCTCAAGGATCGGGCCGTGTCCCGGGGCATTACCGGGCAGCCAGTAGGGCAGAGCACAATGGAAGAAACCAGCGTGCGTCAGGGCTACTTTGGTATCTATCTTCAATCCGGAGAAAAGTCTGCTTTGCTGGAACTGGCTCGGGGCGGCGCCTTAATCGAAAACTTCGAATACTCCTTTCTGCGCAGACTGAAGGAGCTTACCGAGGAACCGGGACCCAGCGGTATTGGTTTCCTGAATGCTCCGGGTACGTCCGGTACCTACCGCCCTCGTAATCTAGACGAATACACGCCGGATAATCTATACTGGTTTCGCATGCTCTCGGAAAACGACATGGGACCATGGATGGACGTGGCCGTGGGCAATCCGGTGCCAGCGGATGTGGAAACGCTCATCGTATCCGGTCTGCCGGATCTTTCGCCAGCGGACCGCTTCTTTCTAGATCAGTTCCTGTTGCGTGGCGGCAATCTGATCATTATGACTACTCCCTTTGAGTTTTCGCTTCAACCTCCGGGACCGATGGCGCAGATGGGACTGGGACGTAGCAACGCAGGAAAGGCGCATATTTCAGATAAGTTGGAACAGTTCAATCAATGGCTGGAATCCTACGGACTCCGCATCCGCAGCGAAATCCTTTTCGAGCCCACCCTGGCCGCCCCGGAGATGGACTTGCAGGGCCAGTACATGGTCGAATACCGAAATCCGGCGTGGGCCGTGTATTCGCAGCAATCCGGCAACTTGAATCAAAGCCACATACTCACGAAAGATGCGGTGCAGACAATCTTTCCGTGGACCGGATCGCTGGAGGTCATACCCAATAAGCAACCTCAAGTCGAATACACTACACTTGTGGAAAGTAGCGAAGACGCCATTGTTTCCGAGAGCGCTTCATTGAGCCTCAGGGATATGCAGGAAATAGGTCGCTCCACCGAGGATCAGTACGTGCAGACGTCGCGGCCCATGCTCGTTCTGGCAAAAGGTTCCTTCTTCAGCGCCTTCGACGATAAGGCTATGGAAGAAATCGCAAAGGGGATGCAGGGACTTTCAGCCGTTCAAAAAACGGCGCTTCTACAATCCTTGCGTAATCAAAGACTGGAAGTACAGATGGACGGCACCGAATCCAGCATAGTAATCATTCCTACCGCTTACATGGTTTCAGACGTATTTCTTACTAACGAATCCAATGCCCGAATTTTTCAGGTGAACATGGCCTTTCTAAGTTCCGTCTTGGAATCCTTGCAGGGAGATACCGATCTCGTCGCGGCCAGGCTCAAAACCAGAGGTGTGGATTACATCGAGGGCCCGCCGGGATGGTTTTCTTATCTCATCCCCTCCGAGAAAGGGTTCCAAGTAGTATTTCAGTGGTTCCACATACTCCTGGTGCCGCTCATTCTAGCGATCTACGGTTTAATTCGCATCAGTCGCAGAAACCAGAAAAGGGGGCTGCAAAATGACTGAGATTCGATCCAACCATACTCGCTCCCAGGACCTTCCCTGGTATTCCAGAAGCCTGCAGACCTTGCTACAGAATCCCGGGTTTTCGCTTGCTGGATTAAATGTAACGCTGGTCCTTTTCGCCTTTCTGCTCTTCGATCCATTTGGCTGGATTCGTACTTCCTATCAGGATGCGGATTCGCTTCTTGATGTTTCGCCCGCGCGCATTGATTTGATTCAGGTACAGGGATCGGACGGAGACTTTTCGCTTCGACGCGGAAATGCCCTGGCTTTACCGGAAACCGAAACCGACGATGACCGGAACGGTCCCGAGCCGTCCCGGGAACAGGAGCTTCTGCAAAAGGTGCAGGGATTTCGCTGGGAGTTGCTGACTGCCGATCCGTCCGGCAACCAGAGATCCGCTGTCGAAAACGGTGAAGGCCAGCGGCGTGACAGATCTGACAGCGAAGGCCCCCCTGCCTCCCATAACCAGGGACAGGCCTCTGACCCGCGTCAGGCGGATGCCAGAAGAATTTCCAGGCTTTTGTATTCTTTGCAGCAAAGCCGGAAATACTACGAACTGGACAATTCTGAGGAAAACCGCAAAGACTTCAATCTGGACGAAGGAATTCTGCTGACTGTTGTCCTGGATGACGGCTCCAAAAAGCCTATTCGCATTGGGAGATCCAGCGTTCGCGGCAACGAATCCTATGTGCTGGTGGACGATTCCATATACCTGGTGCAGGAAAATCTGCGGCGGGACCTGGGAGCCGGGCGGTGGGAATACTTCCGAAATCGCCAGATCATGCCTCTGGTATCCCGGGACTCCATTACTCGTTTAAGCGCCAGATTCAAGAACCCGGCGGCGCTACAAATGGAAGCCGTCGAACTGGCAAAGGCCGCCGGAGACTGGAAAATGCTATCTCCTACAGTTTCTCCGGTGCGGGAAATGGAAATGAACTTACTCCTGGACGATCTTCTGGAAATTCGCGCCCAGGAATTCCTGGGAGAGCTACCGCCGCGACTGGATCGAAGTCAGGCTCTGGAACTGGAGATGGTGTATCGCACAACGATAGGCAATCCGCAGACCCTCAGATTGGAGATTCTAGGTAAAAAAAGCTACGATACCTATCTATTTCGCACGGAAGACGGTATTCTGTTCGAAGGCAGCAGTCTTTATTTGGAGAAGCTTTTTCAGCCCGAGCAGTTAATGGAACGAGCCGAAGAGCCCATGGACTTTCAGATGCCGTAGCCGATAATGACATTAGCCTCGTATCCGGCGCTCATCGTTGATTATGGACGATTCATGGGGCGCTTTTTCCGACCAGCATTCTGGCAGTTCCGGCTTACCACATCGATTTTCCCACCGGCGGTTTCGCACTCCGTAACTATAACAGCTTCCGGCCCCTGCGCGATTTGTAATCTTCGCTTTCAAAGTAAGCGAAAGGTTTTCCGTCTTTTAAGCAAACGAAAGTAATCGAGCAGTTAATGATTTCATCTTTGCGGTCGGTAAGCGGATCGTGAACAAAGGCCCGGGTCTGCACTGTGATAGAACTGCGACCGATTTCGGCTGTACGGCAGTAGAACACAACCGCTTCGCCGCTACGTGCAGGACTCTTGAATCGCACGTTTTCCATGCCCGCGGTAACAAAGTTCGTATAGCCGATGCTTTCCATGACATAAAGAGCAGAAGACTCGTCCAACCAGGCAAGCATGGTGCCCCCGTACAGATTACCGTGATAGTTTAGATCCTTCTCCATCACCAGATGGCGGGTAACAATATGAAAGTCCTTGAGTTCCTTCTCTGTCTGTTCGTTTGTCATGTATCCCTCGCTCCTTTTCTCGCCGGGCGAATCGGCCCCGTAGGCAGCGTTTCGTAACCGGGTCGGGTGCGCGATGGGTAATCTCTTGCCAATTGACCTGAAAAGCCCTGTGCTAGATATCTTGACATGGCCTTGCTTGACCTGGTTTTTCCGGTCCGCGCGATCCGCTTTATCAGTCAGTTTTTGAATCCCACCGGCTCGATCCATCTATTCTTGGAGTAGGGAGTAGGCCGAACATGCTGGATTTCCATCCAGTTTCCGTATATCAAGTTTCCGTTTATCCAGCGGCGTATTACAGAAGAGAATACCTTAAGTCTGATCCCCGGCTACCTGGGCATCCTCCGGATTTCTCTTCGCTGCGGCCGGTGGTTTCGATTGCCGGAGCGCATCTACGGACTCCGCTTCACCGATTGCCAAACCGGTTTTCGCATTGGGGCGAGTTTCTGCCGTAGCGTTGGCGCGAAACGAATCATAGATTTTTCGCGCCAGCTTCTCGCCAATTCCGGGAACCTCCATGAGCTCTTCCAGACTGGCCTCGGCGATTTTTTGATCGTTGAAGTGTTTCAGCATGCTCTGGATTCGCTGTTTTCCAATGTCGGGTATGGAATCCTCCAGGATCTTCAGCTGGGCTTTGTTGCTACGAATCCGTTGATGGCTAATGCCGAATCGGTGAGCCTCATCGCGGAGATGACGCAGAATGCGCATTCCCGCCGAATTTTTGTCCAGGGAAAGAGGCACAGCCCGGCCCGGCAGATAGATTTCCTCCCGTTTCTTTGCCAGACCAATCATGGACAGATTTTCCTGGCCCAGAGATGCGGCGGCTTCACAGGCGGCCTGCAACTGTGTGGAGCCGCCATCGATGACGATTAAATCCGGCATGGGCTGGTCTTCATTTTGTAGCCGCTGTATTCTGCGCGCGATCACTTCGCGCATGGAGGCCGGGTCGTCTATTCCAGGCACCGAGCGGATGATGTATCTTCGGTAGGAGGATTTTTTGGGCTGTCCGTTTTCGAATTGAACTCCGGCAGCCACGGTCTGGCGTCCCTGGAAATGCGAAATATCATAGCATTCAATGATTTCCGGTAGCTTTTCCAGATCCAGGAACTGTTTGATTTCTTCCAGACCGCTACGCCGATCCTTGCTTCTGACTTTAATTACCTGTTCCTTGAGTAAGAGCTCCGCATTCTTGCGGGCCATTTCCAGAACGGTGACCGCGGGTCCGCGCATGGGATGCCGTAATCGCACCTTTCGGTCGGTAGTTTTGCTCAAGTACTTCTCCAGGATCGTGCGATCGTCGGATGGCAACTGATGCGACATGAGAATTCGTGGCGGAATAGACTGACTGGATAGATAGTATTCTCGGATGAATGATTGTAGTAGATCGGATTCATCCGCCGCCTCCAGACCTGTGAGAGGAAAGGCCTTTCTTCCGGTCAGCGTTCCCTGGCGGGATTCGAAAACAACAGCCTGACCATAAGAATCGTCCCGGCTCACGGCGATCACATCCTCGTCTCCCGCTCCCGGTCGGGCCACGCTTTGCCTTTCCTGGAATCTTCGCAATGAGCTCAGAATATCTCGGTAAATGGCGGCCCTTTCGAAGTCCATTTTTACGCTGAACTGATCCATACGCTTCTTTACCAATTCTTCCAGTAGCTCATGTTTACCTTCCAGAAAAAGGATTAGCTCATCGACGATTTTCGCATATTCCTCCTCCGGTACATTGCCCTGGCAGGGGGCCAGACAACGGTTTATATGAAAGTTCATGCAGGGCCGGCGAGGGCGACTCAATGGAAGCTTCTGGCGGACTTTGCGAATGGGAAAAGTCTTATGAATCAAGTCCAGTATGTGGCGGGCGGCCCGAACGTCTGTATAAGGGCCAAAATACCGATTCCCGTCCTTTCGTACGGTTCGTGTAAGGTAAATTCGCGGATAGGGCTCGGAAGTAGAGACGCAGAGATACGGAAATCGCTTATCGTCTTTTAGCCGGACATTGAACCTGGGCTTGTGCTTCTTTACCAGCGTATCTTCCAGGATCAGCGCATCGCTGGATGTGTCCGTAGTAATCCAGTCCAGATCAAAGACCCGTTCCATCAAGAAGGCAGTCTTGATAGTTTCGGGCTTCAAGTAGTTTCGTAGTCGGGTCCTGAGTCGATCGGCTTTGCCCACATAGAGGATCTCTCCCTGTTCGTCTTTCCAGAGATAGCAACCAGGATCCTGGGGAGCTCGGGCTACCTTTTCCAGGATAGACTGTTGAATGGATTGTTGGATGTTCTGGTCCATGGACTGAGGATCCATATTTGCAAATAGCTCAGGCTCGGGTCTGGCATCCAGTGAAAAAGGGGGAAAACACTTTGCATCTCAGGCCTGCTTCGCAATGTCAGACTATGGCCCGGCGCACCGAATTCTTCCGAAGATATGATAGCTCTTCTGGCATTCAGGAGCTCATGGTGGATCTGGATCTGGCGCTAAGCGGCGGAAAGAAGATGTATATGCTCGGGGGGGGCAACCCCGGTCGCATTCCTCAGATGGAAGACTTCTTTCGAGCAGAGATGGAAACCCTGATGGCGGATTCTGACCGTTTCGAAAGAGCCCTGGGCATCTATGACCATCCTGGCGGTAATGTTCCCTTTCGGTCCGCGGTGGCCAGCCTATTGCGATCGGACTGCGGATGGGATATTGGGCCGGAAAATATCGCGCTCACACAAGGAAGTCAAAATGCATTCTTTCTTCTGATGAATCTGCTCGGCGGCAAGACCGAAGACGGTGCTCAGGCAAACATAGTATTTCCCATGAGTCCGGAATACATTGGCTACGAAGATGTGGGAATCCAGGCCGGCACCCTGAAGTCCTTTCTTCCCAGGGTAACCCTGCTGGATGACGCTCGCTTCAAATACGAGATCGATTTCCAGGGATTGCGAATCGATGAATCCACCGGCGCTGTGTGCGTTTCCAGGCCCTGTAATCCTACTGGGAACAACATCTCGGACGAGCAGATTCAAAAGCTCTACGATATCTGCTCTGACCAGAATGTGCCTTTGATCATCGATGCGGCCTACGGTCTTCCCTTTCCAGGCATTGTTTTCGACGATAGCAAGCCGTTCTACAAGCCCGAATGCATAGTTATACTCAGTCTTTCCAAACTGGGACTGCCCGGCCTTCGAACAGGGATAGTCGTAGCCCCGCCCGACATTGTAGAAAAAATCGAAAAGCTAAATTCCATATTCAATCTTAGCTGCGGCGGAATGGGACCGGCTCTTACGCGAAGAAGCATGGAAAGCGGTGAGCTATTGCAGAAATGTCGCGATTTGCTTTTACCGCATTATGAGAAAAGGCGAGATCTGGCTGTGAATATGCTGATTTCAGGACTGGCAGATAAAGGCCTGCGAATTCATGAGTCCGGCGGAGCATTCTTTCTATGGCTGTGGTTCGATGCCCCGCTTTCGACTACGGAGCTTTATCGCAAGCTGAAGGAATCCGGCGTAATCGTGGTTCCCGGGAAATACTATTTTCCCGGCCTGGCCGAAGATTTCGATCATCGGGACCGTTGCATTCGCCTGAGTTTTTCGCAGGACCTGGATACAATCGAAAAAGGGATTGAGATTCTTGTGGATGTGGCCAACCGCGAACTGGAAAAACTATAATGAGTAAAACTTCCGAAATCATTAACCTCCTGCGAGAGCGGCAGCTACAGCATGAGTTGAGCCTGCTTAGATCGAGCGCTCGAACGACAGAATTGCAGAGTCGCTACCTGGATCTCTTAACCCGGAAATCGGATTTTACTCTGAGCGAAGCGCTGCGCGCCGATCAATTTCAAGAGCTGAATTGGATGCTCGCTTCGCTGGGTCTAAAAAGCGCCGGCTCCGATATGGTGAAGAAACGATTGTTTGTCGAGATCCTGGAACAGAAGCCTGATGTTTTCAGATTCAGTCTGGACAAAATCGTTTCCGGCGAAAGAGCAAAGCAGGCCATTCAAGCTTCTCTAAAACTCGAGAATCTGCGAAAGGAGTTGATTCGCACCGCGGTGTACAATCCTTTCTTCGCCCAGTTCCTTTCGGACGTTCTTTACAATGGCATCAAGGGGTTTCTGGTGGAAGGCGGCATTGGCAAAGATATACCGTTGGCCGGGAACTTCATGCGCGCCGGGCAGGCTCTGCTGGGCAAAGCCATGGAAGGATTGCAGGGAAACATAGAAAAGCCCATCAAGGAGTTTATTCGAAAGAACATAGATTCCACAATGCATCATACAGAAAAGATGCTCTATTCCGCTTTTGAAGGCGAAGAGTTTACAGAAACCGCCTATCAGATCTATCAGGACTGGGCCAGTCGCGAACTGGGCAGCATGCTGGAACTGGTTTCGCCGGAAGAATATGCGGCGGCCGTAGAATGCCTGCAGGACTGGCCGGATTTCCTGGCGGAATCGGCCGAATTGGAAGCCCTTGTGCGCGGCGCCTCCCTGTCCTTTTACGAAAGTAGAAAAGATCAATCTATGAACTCCATTTTGAAGGAGCACGGTCTGGCGGATTCGGCGGCAGATATCGCATCGCTTCTGGCACAGACAATTCACGGTATGGAGGGCTGGATGGATAGCCAGGGCCTTCTCGAAAAATCTGTTAGAAGCCGGCTGGATTCGTTCTACGACAGCGAATCGTTAAGCGATGAGCTACAACGGTTAGTCGGCGAATAGCTTCGGAGAGATTTACCTTCCTGGGCTGCTACGCTTCCTGTTTGCCCTCACCGGATGCGGACAAAGCGGGGATAAAGACGGAAGGATTCCGAAATGAGAGTTCTGTCTGACTCTAGTTCCCGAAAGTCATGGATGTGTTTTAGGCAGGTCTTCTGGCTCTTTCAAACAGCCATCGCGGCCTCCCCGCTCTGGCAGCGGCTAACGCGAAAGCATTCCTGTGGATTCGTAGGATATTCACAGGGCCCGAAATTACAGGGGCGGGTACAGCATCGGCCTTTCACCGATTTCCCTTTTCATACCGGAGCAGTGAGCCCCGGGAAACCTCTGGCTGTCACAATGACTTAAATAGAATCATTGCCAAATATATGATTCGGTTGCCTTTGAAAGCGAGTTGACCGGCAAATGGCGCCGGCTCTCAATCCCGGAATGCCAAGAAAACCGTCCCCAATAGTATTTCCGGTCCTGCTTGCCCTGGCGCTCGTCTTCGGATGCAAAGATCAGCGATACGTTTTCGCGCCTTCCGGTCTGACCCTGCGAAATGCGCCGTCCGCCGCCGGTCAGTCCATCGGAATAGTGCCTGTGGGAAGCTCGGTTGAGATTCTGGAAGAAAGCGAATCCACAGCCACAGTAGAGGGGATTACGGCGCCATTTGTACGCATTAAGTTCGAACAAACCGAAGGATGGGTATTTTCCGGATTTCTCACCGAAGACGAATCTATGGTGGAAAAAGGCAAGGAGTGCAAAGAAGCGGGAAGGGCATTGTTCGGAACCGAATGCATGCATCCCTGGATCGCACGAGTTAAGGGCGCCGGATTTGAGTTCCGTCACACCTGCCACTCGCATTACCGATTGAAGCCCGACGGCAACGTGGACTATTTTACTCGAAATGTATGCGGCCCCATCCACGATAAATACTTTGAGCCGGCGTTGCAGTCGAATGTAGGCGAGTGGTCCGTGCTAACGGATACTATCAAGGTTCGATTCCATGCCGGAAACGGACTTCGAAGTTGCATTAGCGAATCCATGATGTCTCCGGAGGACGGGAAGGCTGTGAACGAGCTTACCATCCATCCCGGGGGAAAAAAGATTTTGGATCCCGATGGAGTTCAGCTTCAGGCATGCTACGTGGGTTGTTGTAGCTGAGGCCTGCCACCGAGTTCGTTGCACCAGGTGGTCTCCTGGCATGGTAGTCGCCGGGCTGGCCTCCGCAATGCCTGGCGACGCTGGCCCGGTTCAACCGACGAAAAAGGTGGGGATGCACCTGTAAGCCGGATTCTGTCGAGCACCGTCATTTATCTTGCCTTCGGGTTGCCCCTCAGGTCTTTGCTCTCTACCCACAGCCACGGTCGGGCCAACCTTGGCGGCTGCTTACTTGAGATTGCACCGAAGAGGGTTTACCAAGCCATCTTCCTTGCGGTCGATGCGGTGAGCTCTTACCTCACCATTTCACCCTTACCGGACCGAAGCCCGGCGGTATACTTTCTGCTGCACTTTCCGTAGATGAACCGTCCCCAGTCCATCCCCCGGGAATTACCCGGTCTTCTGCCCTGCGGTGTCCGGACTTTCCTCACTCCTCTTTCGAGGCCGCGCGACGATGCGGTGCATCCCCAAAACCAGAAAGGGGCTACTGGTCCCTGCCGGAAATCATAAAAGGGGCTGTCAGGCCGGTTCGTGTAATCCCGCCGGAGCGTTGTTTACCCGAACCCGCGCGTCGCTTTGGCGAGGTTCGTTTAACGCCGCCGGAGCGTTGTTTACCCGCACCCGCGCGTCGCTTTGGCGAAGTTCATTTAACGCCGCCGGAGCGTTGTTTACCCGAACTTGCGGGCCGCTTTGGCGAGGTTCGTTTAACGCCGCCGGAGCGTTGTTTATCCGAACTTGCGCGTCGCTTTGGCGAGGTTCGTGTAATCTCGCCGGAGCGTTGTTTACCCGCACCCGCGGCACCACGCCCGGGTAGGTTCGTGTAATCCCGCCGGAGCGTTGTTTACCCGCACCCGCGCGCCGCTTTGGCGAGGTTCGCATAATGCCGCTGGAGCGTTGTTTATCCGAACCCGCCGCACCGCTCCCGGCGAGGTTCGTGTAACATCCGAAATCAGATGACTAGACGAACCTGCGGAACGGGGCATCCTTGGCGGTTCGTGTAATAGCATGAAAATGCCGTTTATCCGAACTCGCTGCGTTGTACCGGGCGGGTTCGTATAACACCCGGCCTGCTCCTTTAACCCGCACCTGCCGAGTCGGACGGGCCGCCATTCAACGTATCCTAAAAGCGACATAATGCAGCCTTGCCGATGGATTGCTGCCAGGAAAAATCGACCAAAATGCTCCTGTACCCTGAACCTTTTTTTCAGGATGCCGATAGCAGTATTATGGAAAGATCTGCAGTCTGGACCCAATTCATTCGCAGGGCAGGAGCGCTTGCTCTGGTTCTGATATTGATGGGTAGTATTCTGCTGCCTGCATTCGCTCACGGTCAGGGAGTCCAGAAACCGGATCATCCTGTGGAAATCGCTCCGCTGGAGGCTTTAAATACCGGCTCGGCAGACTTTTCGCCTACGCTCTCGCCGGATGGCAACCGGATGCTCTTTAATACTCCCAATGGACAGTATCAGGATATCTACCTGGCCGAAAAGAAAAACGGCTCCTGGACGCTGGTGCGAAATGTCCGGGAACTGAATTCTCCCTATAATGACGAAACCCCTTTCTGGAGCGAAGACGGCAAGGTTGTTCTTTTTGCATCGGACCGGGACGGAAGCCTGGAGATGCCGGCAGATCTTCAAGGTCGCGTTCGGGTATCCTATGATCTCTACTGGGCCCGGGCCGGCGAAGACGGTCGATTCTCGGAGCCCAGGCGAATACCGGGAACGTTTCAGACTTCGGACCATGAACGGGCCCCGGCGCTTAGCTTTGACTCCCGCGAAATCTATTACACTACCTGGGAGTTTGGCGATATCACCGGCTCCAAAATCATGGTGGCTCGATGGAACGGTTCCGGGTTCAGTAATCCGGAGGCTTTGCCAGAAAAGATTAATTCCGGAAACCAGGAAGCGGCCATGCTACCTATCAAGGAGAACATGTACGTTTTTTCATCCCGTCGCCCCGGCGGTATCGGCGGCTGGGATTTCTACATGACCCGGAAAGACGATGGCGGATGGACCGATCCGGTGCTGGTACCGGAGATTAGTTCGCCGGAAAACGAGATGCATCTGAGCGTCCATAACGGTCAGTTCTTCTTCGCCTCCGATCGCTCCGGCGGCAAGGGGCACTACGATCTCTACTCTACATCGACGAATATAGGCCTGGATACCGAAGTGGCGATGCGCGAACCAATTGCTGAGCAGCCGGCCGCCGAAGAACCGGCGGAGCAGCCACCAACCGTAGAAAGGGACCGGGGCGCGGAAAATCGCAGCGTTCGGGAAGGGGATCCCGAATCCTACAGCAACCCCACCGCCAATCGGGGCCGGGAAGAGGATCTGGAAGGCATACTTCGCAACTACGATGCGGCCATGGATCGCTCCTTCGAAAACGAAACTCCAGCGGATTACCGGGACCGCATCGACCGGGGTCTGGAACTGGCTTTCGAAGGCGCGGAACGCCCGAATCGTTTTCGCCCGGACCGGGAAAGCCTGGTAATCATGGATAAGGACACAGGCCGACCCCTGTCGGTGCCGGTTAAGCTGCAGCCTTATTATCAGAATGAAAACAAGCCCCGGCCGAACCCCACACGTTCTCGCAGTACCCAAACCGGCGAGCTGAAGCTTCCAGATTTTGACAGCGAAGGTCTGGAAGTGACCATTTCTGTACCCGGGTATGCCACCTATCATCGCATTATCGATTACCGTGCCGTTTTTGCCGGAAAGCGAATCGTCTATCTGGAAAAAGCGAAAAAAGGCCAGTCCTTTCAGGTCAATGAGATCCGTTTCGACGCCAATTCTGCGGTGTTGCGTGACGAATCCGAGTTCTACCTGGAATCCCTGGTGAGCTATCTAAAGCAAAACCCCAAAACCAGATTACGCATTATTGGCCACACCGACCTCCACGGGACCCGGGAATACAACGAAACCCTGAGTTATCGCCGGGCTCTGAGCGTTAAGAATTATCTGGTCTATCACGGTATCGACGAAAAGCGCCTTGAAGTGCATGGGGCTGGTTTCAGTGAGCCGGTGGTGAACAAGAAAGGCGAGCCCTACGACCAGCAGAACCGCCGAACTGAATTCAAGATACTGGACGATGGTAGCGAAGCCTCCGCGCCCGAGTTTTGAATTTCTAATAGACTTTCCGGGGCGGGGTGCTGTGTTTCTGTCATGCAATGGAAACCGCACTACGACTCCCGCAAGATCTCTCCTGAACAGGCCGTTGCCCATATAAAGAACGGCCAGAAAGTTTTCATATCTGGAAATGCCTCCATGCCCCGAGCGCTAATAGCTGCTCTGGCCAAACGCGCTCCCGAGCTCAAGGATGTGGAATTAAACCATCTGCTCACCTTCGGCGAAGACCCCTTTAAGGAATTTGAAGGCGTGCGCGACAATGCCTGGTTTCTTGGGCCTGCCATACGCGAAGCGGTTAACGAAGGCAAATCCGACTATATCCCCATCTTTCTCAGCGAAATCGCCAAACTGGTGCGGGGCGGCGACTGGCCCGTGCATGTTGCCTTGATTCACGTTTCTCCGCCGGATCAATTCGGCTATATGAGCTATGGCGTAGAGTGTAGCATCACCAAGCCCTGCGCCGAGGCCGCAGAAATCGTCATCGCGCAGGTGAACTCGCGGATGCCCCGGGCCCTGGGGGATTGTTTCATCCATGTTACTGACGTTGACTATTTCGTGGAGCAGGAAGAGGAGTTATTCGAGCTTCCGTTCAAAGAGGCTAGCGCAGTAGAAGATAAAATCGGGCAAAATATCGCCGAAATGATCGACGACGGCGCCACTCTGCAGCTGGGGATTGGCGGAATTCCCAATGCGGTTCTCGATAAGCTCCGGAACCATAAGAATCTGGGCATTCATACAGAAATGTTTAGCGATGGAATCCTGCCTTTGCTTTCTGCCGGGGTCTTGAATAACCAGAAGAAGGGACTCCATCGCGGCAAGATAATGACCAGCTTTGCCATGGGTAGTCGGGAGCTATACGATGCTATCGACAACAATCCTATCTTCGAGTTCCGCCCCAGTCATTATGTGAACGATCCATTTGTAATCGCTCAGAATCAGAATATGGTAGCCATTAACTCCGCCATTTCCATTGACCTTACCGGCCAGGTGAATAGCGATTCCATGGGGCATAGCATCTTCAGCGGTATTGGCGGCCAGGTGGATTTTATTCGCGGCGCGGCCCGCTGTCCAGGTGGTAAGCCCATCATAGCGCTTCCCAGTACCGCAAAAGGCGGCAAGGTTTCCAGGATCTGCCCGGTTCTGGCGCCAGGCGCCGGCGTAGTAACCAGCCGCGGCGACGTGCACTACGTAGCTACTGAATTTGGCGTTGTGAATCTGTTCGGAAAGAATGTGCGGGAAAGATCCAGGCTTCTGATTTCCATTGCTCATCCGGATTTCCGTGAAGAGCTGGAAAGGGAAAGCTACTGGCTCACGCGAAAGTAATCAGCCATCGCCTCGGAGCGCAGAAGTAAGCGGATTCGAAAGGATTCAATGACTTCCAGGGCCCGGAAAAGACTCGATGACTTCCCTGGCCCGGGCTCGAAGATTGCGAAACCGGCTTCTATCGCTTACGGAAAGCGCCGGCAGGTTTAGGTAGCGGCTCATCCATTTCTCCGTGGGAACATGCCGGAAGCTGCTCTGCGAGCTTCCGGTAAGGGCCTCCATCATGATTCGCGAATAGGATACCGCAAACATGAATCGCACCGCGGCTCGGGAATTGTCCACTCGTCGACGGCCGGTTTTTTCGCCGCGGTTTTTCCGCACCCGGTCCTCCTGTCGGTAGTAATCTTCGGTAATCTGACGAAACGGTATCTCTGAGCCGGCATAATAGACCAGGTTATCCGGCAGGCAATCGTGCACGAACTGTCCCAGAGCAAAGAAAAATGCGGCCGGTCCGGGTAGCCGCAAGGCCAGATAGATGCTTCGAATCAATTGCCCGTTATCGCCGCCAATCGGGTAGTACAGAGCATGGTTTCTTTTTTTATACCAGGCGCCGGTGAGCACGGCATTTTCTCCGGCCACGCCCAGTTCTTCCGGCTTTCTGCTTTCGCCTATTACGGAATTTCTGAATTCCGGGAAGTCCGGCCTTTCGATTTCCCGGGCGGCGCCGCAGGATCCGGGCATCAGAAAGATCTGCATGTTTCGTAGAGTTCGATTCCCCAGCTTCTCTTTAAGGATTCTACCCAGTCGTAGTTCCCGCGCATAGAGTTCCCTGTCTACCAGATGGGCCAGAGAAATCAGACAGGCTACGGTGCCCGGAGTGTTGATTTCCAGCTTCGCCAGTTCCGGTAGCGAAGGTTCGAAGCCAGGTTTTTCTTTCCAGAGCTTCATTACCGGATTCAGCGGAAGGATTCCATGTCGACTGCCGGGAATAAGCGAATAGCCCGTCGTTGTGCTTCGCACGGCCCTGAGTCGGTTCAGCAGTTGCTGCTTTATATGCAGGAGCACTTCCCGCCGACAGAACGGATCGCCGTAGCGAATATGCTCGGGCCAGGTAACGGCATGGCCGTAACGCTGCGCCGCTTTCCCGAAGATCGATGGATGGGCGGGTTCGAAAGCCTGCCTGTCGCTCTCCGTTTTGCCTTCCAGATAGTTTTCGTATTTCCGTCGAATGGACTGCCTTATGGTTTCGTGCTCGTGGATCAGCTTTTGCCACTGCAGCGCCAGCGGATGCAGTTTGCTAATGGAATCCAGCAGGTTTAACGCTTCGCGCCTGGCTGCGTTTCGCTGATTATGCAGTAACCGCAGATCGGTGGTCTTGCCCACGGGCGCCGCTCGGTATCGCAGAAAATTGTACCGCATGATTCGGGCATGTAGGCGGGCCTCTTGCAGAAATGCGCCACGGATTCGGATTTCCAGTTTCTCGGGAAGTATGGCGAGCCCGGCGCCTGCCATTAGTCCTTCATCCAGAAACCTCTTGAATCGCTGTATATTTCGCAGGATATGTAGCAGGGCCGGTTTGCGGCCTTCGGACCCATCGTCCAGCAGGAAGGCTCGGACGCTCTTTCTCAATTCCGGGTTCGCTATAGATTGAAGCACAGTTTGTAGCCCGGGTTTTCGAAATGAATCGGCAATGGACCGGGAAAGCCTTTCCAGGTAGGCGGCTTTGTTTGGAGAAAGTAGCACTGCTTCGAAATCGAACTGGATGCTTCGCGCGCTGTTCTGGATTTCGCGGAGCCGGTCTTCCAGTTCCCAGAGATCTCGATAGGGCTTCAGTAGTTCGATGGCATCATCGGTGAGACCGTCCAGATAAGCGGAAAGAAAGGACACTGTGGGTCCGGCGCCTTCTTCGGCGCCCGGGTTTAGCGACAGAAAGCCGGGCTGTGCCCGGTATTGTTCCATGATGGCTTTGTGCAATGCCGGCGGAATGGAGCCCATTTCCGGTTTTTCCGGTATACCCAGGTCCAGGTACTCGGAGGATTCTACAAAAGGAACGCGGAATAGGTTTGTATCCAGAGTGGACAGCGCTCGAGCTACGGCAACGTCAAAGACACGATAATAGAAGTGCAGAAACCTTTCGGAGCTTAATTGTGCGAAACTTCGCACGTTGGCGGGCGTCGGATCCCGGGAGCGCCTATAGGGGCTTTCCAGCTGCTCGTCGAATTCCAGCCAGCCGGATTCCAGCATTTCGGCTGCATCAAAATAGACAGTGGTAAAGCGAACCTTTCTTTGTCTAAAGAATTGTCTTCCGGATGCATCCTTTTGCACGCCGGACCGTGCATCGTCAAGTAGCCGGTTGACCAGTTTCCGCATTTGCGCCGGCCGGGGCCCTGGAGCTTCGGGTTAGCTTGAACAGCTCTTCGTAAAGGTCCGGATCGTAGGTTGGGTCCACAGCATAGATGATATGTCGGCTATCGTCTTTGCTGAGCTCGTAGTGGGCTTTCCTGGGGTCTGCCTTGAGTTTATCCAGGGGAAATTTCAGAAAGCGAAATTTGGGAGACTTGCCAATTTCCGGGAAAATGGTCGCGAAGCGATCCATTCCAGGTTTACTCTGAAATCTTGTGGAATTGGTAATCTGTCCTACTTCGAAGAAGGTCTTTCCGCTACCGGAACGGGCCGCCACGATGATGAAGTCCCCTTCTTTGAGTATCTTTTCGTTGTTGCAGAGGCTTATACTCACATAATCGAGAAACTCGCGAACAATACGGTCCGGATAGGTGAAGTAGGAGTTGTTTACCAGCATCTGCACCGCCCTTCGCGCCGTATAGGCCTTTCGCCAGGGGACGTCAGAAGTCAGGGAAGCAAACTCCGAAGCTACGGCAAGAATCGCCGCATCTTCATCGTAAGGAATATCGCGCATCAGCAGCTTGAGCTGCATGTCAATATCCTCCGCGATGTGTCTGCGGGCCGGATCCTGACTGTACTTTTCTTTTAGCGCCGTAAGACGAGTCGTGATGTTACGGATCGAAGGATAGTTATTTCCGGGAGTACCCGCTTTCATCGGACGATGATGGGAGAGTATGTTTCGCTTCACCCGGGGATCAATGGATCTTTCGTGGGCAATCATCAAATAGCTCATGATGGGATGGTTCTTGATGTAGTTCATCTGCTGCTCGGACAGCCCATCATGCTCGGGCATGGTCATACGGCTGTAGCCGATGTCGCACATCAACGCGGACATCATGGTTACGTTGGCCGCTTCCTGTAATCGGGCACGGTCCCTGGCTCCTGTGGCCGTGGCCCCCCGAGTCTTCAGGGCCATGGCTACTACCGTTCGTTTTACGGCCAGTTCTACATCATGGGTATTTTCGCGGCCGCCCATCAGCTCCAGGATGTTTACAAGGCCCACGTTCATGTCTGGCTGGTTCTCGAAAGCGTCAAATGCATTGGCCAGACGTTCGGAGGTCTTTCGAGCTTGCACAGAGGTGATGGATGTGCGCTTCAGGCTGTTGAATAGCTCTTTCGCGCCGTCATTTAGTTCGCTGGTGATCCCTTCAGAAATGAGCTTGGTATCGGTAAGGCCCTCGGGAATGTCCCGACCTTTGTCCTGAATACCCAGTTTCTCCGAGTCTTCGATGTCGTAGTAGATGCCCTGCTTGATGAATCGTAAGAGGCGGTCGATCTCGGCATCCGAGGCATCCTCTTTCTTATGGATGAGAACCTGTCCGTCCTTATTGTAAAAATGCACAGGTATTTCGTGGTTTTCACGAAACGATTCAACGATTTCAGGGGTGAAGTCGAACAGCTCGAACTTGCTCACAATGGTCTCCCTTTCCCAATATTCGACGAAAGCGCATGGATGAAAAGGAGAATTTGACTGGAAATATTAACAGGTTTCTCGATTGTGTCCGCCATGTCAGATCGCCCCGAAATTGTACCCATAGGAACCCTGCCTCCGGTAGGCGTAGTTCCAGAAAAAATGCATGCACAACTCATCCGACCCGAGCGGTTCGGTGATCCCAGGGATGCCTTCCAGGTAGAGCAGATCCCGGTGCCCGAAGTAGGTCCCCGTGAAGTGCTGGTAGCTGTAATGGCCGCCGGAGTGAACTATAATAACGTCTGGGCCGCCCTGGGCTACCCGGTAGATGTAATCAAGGCCCGTCAGAAAAAGGGCGAACAGGAAAACTTCCACATCGGCGGTTCCGATGCCTCCGGAATCGTATATGCCGTGGGTTCCGATGTTACCAATGTAAAAGTAGGCGATGAAGTGGTGGTCCATTGCGGAATGTGGGACCATGACGATCCGTTCATCAAAGATGGCGGAGACCCCATGTTTGCTCCGTCTCAGATCATCTGGGGCTACGAATCCAACTGGGGCTCCTTTGCTCAATTCACGAAAGTACAGGATCACCAGTGCTTGCCCAAGCCTCCGCATTTGACCTGGGAGGGCGCCGCAGCCTATATGCTGGTGGGAGCTACCGCCTATCGAATGCTGCATCACTGGGAGCCCAATACCGTGAAGCCCGGCATGCCGGTGCTCATCTGGGGCGGTTCCGGCGGTCTGGGCGCCATGGCCATTCAGATCGTAAAAGCTGCCGGCGGTATTGCCGTGGCCGTGGTTAGTAGCGAGGATAAATTCGATTTCTGTAAGAAGCTGGGCGCCGATGGAGTAATCAATCGAAAGGATTTTGATCACTGGGGAGCCCTTACTTCTGACATCAACGATCCGAAGCATTTCGTCGAGTGGACCAAAAAAGCTCGAGAATTCGGAAAAGCCATCTGGGAAATAACCGGCAAAAAGAACCCGGGCATTGTCTTTGAGCATCCCGGCGAAAGCACAATACCCACGTCCGCCTTCGTTTGCGAAACCGGCGGTATGATTGTGATCTGTGCCGGAACCACCGGTTTTAATGCCACCGTAGACTTGCGCTATCTATGGATGCGGCAGAAACGACTGCAGGGTTCGCATTTCGCCAATGACGATAACGCCAAAGGTCTGAATGATCTTGTTATCGCGAAGAAAGTGGATCCAGTTCTTTCCCGGACGTTTAAGTTCGAAGAAACGGGCGACTGTCATCAGCTCATGAAGGATAACAAGCATCCTGCTGGAAACATGTCCATTCTGGTAGGTGCCGAGAAAGAAGGACTGGGAGCGAAGTGATCGCCTGTGCGGCACTTTCTCCGTCTACTCGGATACTCCTTTAACTACCGCACCCCCTTCCTGCTGGGGGTGCTGGTCTCGTTCTTTGTCGCCATACTCAATGGCGTCAGTCTAACCACATTCTATCCCCTCTTCGACGCTCTGGGCGATAAAGGGGGAGGGGAACCATTCGTTATTCAGTTTTCTGAAACCGAGCGCGAGCTATTGAATGAATCCGTTCGATACAGCGCCATCCACTACATGGAAGCGGCGGAGAAAGCACGGCTGTTGACCGGAGAGACAGAGTTGCCTGCAGCTCCAGATGCGCCGGAGAAGATTCGCAAGGATCTGGCGGAGCGCCTGCTGCACTATACGCGATTCGAAAAGGACTACGGCCTGAATCGTGCCGAGCAGTTAAATCTTCGCACAATGATTCGCTGGAAACTGAAAATCAATCAGGCCGCTTTTGATCCCCTGAAGGTGATCTATACGGCTCTAATGGTAGTTTTTCCTCTCTATTTTCTGAAGCTGGTCTTTCATTTGATATCGGTTCAGCTAATCGCGAAGACCGGCTACAAAGCGGTGCGGGATTTACGTTCGGACCTCTACGAAGCCGCGCAGAATTTACCGCTTACCTACTTCTACCGGGAAAAAACCGGGCTTTTGATGAGCCGGCTGATCAACGATGTGGAAATCGTGGCCGCTGTGATCTCCTCCAATATGCGAGATTCCATCACGAATTTCTTCTATCTGATTACGCACCTGTTCTTGCTGGCCTATCTAAATCTGGAGCTTTTGATTGTTTCGGCCCTTACTCTGCCCTTGATTCTTGCGCCGGTGGCTCTGTTTACAAAAAAGATCTCCAGGTCCACTCGCAAAAGCCAGGAGCTTCTGGCGGATCTGAACGCAAGTCTGCAGGAGGACATCCAGGGAGTGCGGGTGATTCGTTCCTTCGTTATGGAAGATCAGCAGGCGGAGCGTTTCGAGCGAGTTAACCAGCGCCTGAGCTGGCGAAGCTTCAAGGAGCAGTTCTACCTCAAGATGGGGCCAAATCTGGTAGAGTTAAGCTCGGCCCTGATGACTCTGGCTATCATAGCGCTTGGCGCCGCCTACCTGGACGGAACAAACTTCACCATCGGAGAGTTTATCACATTTCTGATGGCTCTGATGTTTATTATCCGGCCCATTATTCAGCTTTCGTCAATGATCGGAAAGGTATCCCAGGCCTCGGCGGCGGCCGAAAGAATCTTTTCCATCGCCGATAGAAGACCGGACATCAGCGATCCGCCCAACCCCCGACCGGTGCCGGAAGTAAAAAAGTCCATCAAGTTCGATAACATCCATTTTACTTATCCAGAGTCGGAAGCAAAGGTAATCAAGGGACTCTCCATGGAAGTGCCGGCGGGTAGCACCGTGGCGCTGGTGGGTCAGAGCGGCGGCGGTAAATCCACCATGATGGATTTGCTGGCGCGCTTCTTTGATCCGGATGAGGGAAGCATTACTGTTGATGGCGTGGATATTCGGGAGTTCTCGCTGGCAGAATATAGAAGCCATATCGGAATTGTTCAGCAGGACACCTTCTTGTTCTACGGCACCATTCGCGAAAACATCGCCTACGGCAGTCCGGAACATGACCCGGCCGAGGTAGAAAAGGCGGCCCGCCTTGCCCACGCTCATGACTTCATCAGCGAACTTCCTGAAGGCTACGATACTATGGTGGGCGAACGCGGAGTCACGCTGTCCGGCGGGCAACGACAGAGGATTTCTATCGCGCGAGCGCTACTTCATGATCCCGAGATCATGATCCTGGATGAAGCAACGTCAGCGCTGGATACGGAAAGCGAGCGATTGGTGCAGGATGCTCTGGAGCGTCTTTTCAAGAATCGGACTACTTTTGTGATTGCCCACCGACTTTCTACAATAGAAAAGGCTGATATCATCGTTGTGATCTCTGGCGGAACCATTGAGGACATGGGATCCCACCATGATCTAATGCAAAGATCGGGGCTCTATGCCAGGCTTCAGCAAATCAGCCGTGAAGCCACCCAGCCAGAGGAAGCCGACGACTCCGGAAAGTAAGCCAGATTGGACCAGAATAAGCAGGTCCGGGATCAGGCTTCAGACGAAGGTTGAGCGACGACCTGAACTCAAGGGAAATAGATGAAACAACTTCTGATTGTAGATGATAACGATAAGTACGCGCGTATTCTGGACGAATACTACGCCAAGCTGGGCTATTCCATAGACCGGGCTGTAGATGGCGCCAGTGGCTATCAGGCTGTGAAGGACAAGGGACTGGAGTACTATCATGTGATTGTAACGGATATCACCATGGAAACCCAGATGGCCGGCATCACAATGCTCAAAAAACTGTACAAGGACGGATACCGTGGTACCGTTGTTGTGGCCAGCACCGGCTTTGACGTCCCGCTGGCGAAACCATTGACAAGAATGTTCTTTGGCGGCATGGGAATCGATTACCTGGTACCCAAGACCACGGTGATCTCTGGCGATCTGGAATTCTACCCCATGGCCTTTTTTGGAAAACCGATTACGGATTTTCGGGAAATCGAAACCACTCACAAAATCGCTTGAAATTTTCTTTCCGGTAAACCAAATCGGGGAAGGTTCGTCTAAAGACCGTCAAACTCCATGTTGGCCCGCATATTACATTCTTCAGCGCTACTCTTACTCATGGGCTGTGCTTCCGGAATACCGGTGAAGTTCCCCCAGTATCCTGCGGGGCACCAGGGCCAGCAATTGCAACGAGTACTGGATGGAAAGCGTAAGCTTGCCGTTGTTGCCCGGGAATTGCCTCCCGGCTACAGTACTGACCTGAACCGACTGGGTCTGGCCACTGAATGGCAGGATACCATTCGGGGATCCGTGCAATCGGCCATGCAGAGCCGCGGCTTCTATTCCATAGTGGATCTTGACAGTCGGGATCGAAGATATCAGGAATTGGCGCATGCTCAGAGCGGTATGACTCGCAATCAGCTACAGATCGGCCGTGAGCTCGCAGTAGAAAGCATACTATTTGTTCGAATGACGGCCCTGCCTCGAGTAGAATGCAAGATCGAAGAAGTGACGGACCTGTCCACGGCAGCCCTGCAGTTAGCAATGGCGGCCGCCTCCAAGGGGCAGTCCAGCGGCGATGCTCAGTACAAAAAACCCACCGGTGTTACCTATCTCACCGTCTTTGTGGAAGCTACCCTCGTGAATGTGGAAACGGGGCGTTCCATTAGCTTTTCCAATACAAAACCCCATCGCCTGGAGAATGATGTCGGGAATACCCGATGCCCCTCCCAGCTCAAGGCTTTCGATGAAGCCATGCAAATGGTGGGAAAGGAAATAGCAAGTAACCTATCCCCGGAAGTAGTAACGTTCTATATCCCGCTATCTGACGATACCGACGGTCTTCGCGGAGGCGAACCGTCTCGCGTCGAAGCCTTTCTGGTAGAGGGCATCAAATGGGCCGAGGAAGGAAACTTCGATATGGCTGCCCGGCAATGGGAACGCGCTCTGGACGAATCCGGCGGTACCTCATCGGCAGCGCTCTGGAATCTCGGGGCCTACTACTGGTACAGCGGAGACATGGACATGGCTCAGGATTACTTCGACCGGGCAATGCGAGTCGCCGAACCAGGCTGGATGGACGATAAACGCTACGTCTGGACACTCTTTCAGAAAGAAAAAGAACGCATGGCCAAAGAAGGCTACTGAGACTTCTGGTTTTTATTCTACGGCAAGATCCCGGGATCCGGGAGCTTCGCTTACTCGCTGATTCGCTGATTCTTTTTCTGAAGACCAGGCGCTTCCGGTAGGCCTCGCCATGGGCTCGCTACCGGCTCACGCCAGGCTGCGCTGATGCGGACTGCATTTAACGTCGGTATACGCCACCGGGACGAGTCCCGATCCGCTCTCTGGTCTGTGGTCTGTGGTCTTGTCGGTCTGGCCAGGGTTGTTTACGGCTCCCAGCGTTTGGCTCACCGCGTATTTCGCGCGAATCCGAAGTCCGAATGCGCAATCAATCCAGCTTAATGCGTTCGCATTTCTTCAGCGGATAACACACTTCCTGAACAAAGTTCCTGCGGGTTGCATCGATCTGACTGTCGCTAAAGCTGGCGAACCTGCCATCGGTAAGCGCCATACAATACAGGTTTTTTCGCGGATTCTGATAATAAAGAGTGCCGTATAGAGCCGGGCTTTCTTTATCCTGGAAACGTACCAGGAAGGTAATGCCGTAATGATCGATTAGCTCCTTTTCAGAGTCCCCGGCTTTCACGACTTTCTGTTTCAGCCCCTGTACTTCATTGCATTGCTCGGGAATGGAGTCATAGTAGCTTACAGCGCCATAGACGTCGTCCGGTTCTGTAAAACCAGGGCGACTGGAAGACTTGCAGCAAAAAGAAAACGCTGCCATCAGAGCAAGAATTAGAAGTGATTTACATTGGCGCATAATCAGAAAGATCCTGGGCGCAGGCAGGAAGAAAAGCAAAAAAAGATGTCGCAGTCCTCCGATACAATATCAGACAAAGTGCAATGAATACCCTGGAAAACCTGGAAAGAATTGAAGATCGCTCCCTGGCCGCGTACGCGGTGCTTCACGGCGAGCATGCAGGCAGACTCTACGATGAGCCCGAACATCCCTTTAGAACAGCGTTACAACGAGATCGGGACCGGGTGCTTCATTCCAAGGCCTTTCGTCGGCTGGGCTACAAAACACAGGTATTCGTGAACTCCGAAGGAGATAACTATCGCACCCGCCTGACGCATAGCCTGGAAGTGGCTCAGATATCGCGTTCCGTGTGCCGATCGCTTTCGCTGAATTCCGATTATGCGGAGACCCTGTCTCTGTCCCATGACCTGGGCCATACTCCCTTTGGTCATGCAGGCCAGGATGCCCTTCACCGTTTAATGCAGGGACATGGGGGTTTTGAGCACAATTGCCAGAGTCTGCGTATTGTGAGCGCTCTGGAGGCCAGATACCCTTCCTGGCCCGGGTTAAATCTTACGCGGATCACTCTTGCCGGGATCATGAAGCATGGCAAGATCTATAGCTGCGACACCCAGCTGGAAAGCATCCGAAATATGCGGACCGGCGTTTCGCTGGAAGCACGCCTTGTGGACCTTTGCGATCGCATCGCCTACCTTCATCACGACCTGGAGGACGGTCTGGACAGCGGTTATTTGACCATGGAAGAGCTGAACACTCAAGATTTCTGGCAGGAGGCCTTCGCTTCCTGCGAAAAGAACTATGGCCAGGACTTCGCGCTGGCTCGACTTCCATTGAAGATTCGCACTGTGGTTCGAGCTCTCCTGAACGACTGTCTGAACGATCTAATTCAAAATTCATTGGAGGGCATTTCCAGATCCGGTTTCGCAACCCTGCAGGACGTTTTTTCCGTGCAACCGGCGGAGCTTCCCGTGGGAAATAGCCCGGACATGCGGATGCGACTTCAGACCATGCATTCTTTCTTAAAGCGGAGTCTATATATGGATCCGGCTGTTAAGCGGATGTCTTTCAGGGGCGAGAAAATGATCGAATACCTCTTCCATACTTACATGGAAAGGCCCGATCTAATGCCTTCGCATGTTCAGGAAAGGGTTACTTCGGTAGGCCTGGAACGTGTAATTGCCGATTACATTTCCGGAATGACCGATCGATTTGCCGAGAAGGAATACGTCTATTTATCCGGAGGCTCCTGACAACGGAGGGCTCCCCGGCTCAACTCTGGCCCGCGCGTACCGACTCCAGGGGAATCCCGAGTTTAATGCTGGTGCCCCGGTGCCCATTGATGCTCATGTGCCCGTCCCATTGCCTTACCAGCATGTCTACCAGTTCCAGGCCAAAGCCCTTGCTATCTTCAAGGCGAAAACTGGAGGGCATTCCTTTTCCCCTATCGGAAACCTCCATAGACAGCAAAGGCCCCTCGATTCCCAGGGCAACGGTTACTTCGCCGTTTTGCTCGGCGGAGTAACCGTGTTTAACAGAATTGGTAACAAGCTCATTGACCATTATTCCCAGCGAAATTATGCTGTTGGCCGGTAGCTCCATGTCATCGCGAAGGGGTATGAGCGAAATTTCGATATTCTGCGAAAGGATCTTACCCAGCGCGTGCAGCAGTTCCTGGAGATATTGATTTAGAGATAAGGAGTCTTTTTCGCTTCCCGGCAATAGATGGTCATACATGACTCCCATGGTGCTCAGTAGATGAACCACTTCCTCCAGGAGGTCTTTCGCTTCCTGGTTTTTGGCGGATTGGATCTGTAATGTGATTAGCGAAGCCAGCGAGGCAATATTGTTGCGAATTCTATGGTGCAACTCGCGCAACAGCGTCTGCTTTTCGTCCAGGGCAGATTCCAGCGTATTGCGCGCTCGTATTTGTGAGGTTACATCCCAGAACACGCCCTGGACGCCCGTCACATTGTTGGTTTCGAATACAGGTACTTTGATCACTTCAACGAATCGACTAATGCCATCGGCCGGGTTTACATTTTCTTCGATAGTGCGCAACGGCACCCCCGATCGGATTACCTGCTGATCGTCTCTTCTGTATTTCTCTGCCAGTTCCGGTGGATAGAAGTCATGTGCGGTTTTTCCCAGCAGATCTTTTAGTTTGAGATTCATTTCCTGGAGCAGGGTCTCATTGGCGTAGGTGATCTTTCCTTGCAGATCGGTTCTATAGAGAAGAACGGGCAATGCGTTTACCAGCGAGCTATAGAGGCTTTCTTCCCGGTTGATTTGTTGCCTGAGCCTGGCCTGCGTTTGCTGCCAGAAGTTCAGCGTAAGTCTGAGCGAAGTGGCGATCCCTTGCGGAGACATGGATCGCGGCAGTACTCCGGCTGCCTGAGCGATTGGGCTTTCCTCGGAAATCGCAACCTCCGGCGAATCCACCAGGAGTACCACAGGAAGTTGGTGCGATTCGACAAGACGCGCGATCATATCAGACCTGGCGCTGTTCGGGTTTGACGGAAGGGAAAGAAGCGCCAGCGAAATATCCGGATTGTGGTCGAGTAGTTCCTGGGCCTGGTCAAGCTCGGCACAGATCTCGGGTCGTAAGCCCTGCCGTCGCAGCATCTCGGCGATTGCAGATTCGAAGGATGATTCCCCTGTCTGAATTAGAATCCGCCCCTGCATGCAGGGCCAGTTAAACGTCCTGTTGACTCTTAGAAAAGAAGTTTTATGTTCCGGGTTTACGCTTCTGTGAGGACCACTGAAGACCGCCCAAGACCGCTTAACACCGTTCTCGAAAAGTGAGATTCCGTGAACCGAGAACCTTTCGAGACCAGGCTTGCCGGAAGCCTGGAGCCGGACCGCACCGTGGTACATACTCTTGCAGGCTGGCCGACGCTCGTCGCTTTGAGATAGTGCTGTGGACTACATACACGGGCCCGCTTCCTGGTCGGAAAATTGCTAAGAGATTTCAGAAAGCGACCGAGTGTATATAAAGAGGGGAAAGACTATGGCATTGCTCGATCGAACAAAAGAAGAAGTAAAAGCGGAAATCTATGAGATCGAGGTAATACGGGCTCCCATACGGGAAGTATTCGATGCCATGACCAATGCCCGGATCATCGATGAATGGGGAGCCGGTCCTTCGCGTTTCCAGGCCCGTCCAGGGGGAAAGTATTTCTTCTGGGATGGAGAAATGTCCGGCATGATTTGCGAAATCCAGGCCCCGGTGCGTATGATGTACACCTTGCGGGAGCAGTGGTGGGATCCCGATTGGAAAGACTCCATGGTGACCTGGACCTTCCGGGAATTGGACCGCGGCACCGAGCTTATACTGAGCCATTCTGGCCTGCCGGGACGAAAAGTAAGAGAAGCTCATAGAGAAGGATGGGGAGAGTATTTCCTCGGTCCCCTGAAAGCTTACCTGGAATACCGCCGCTAAGCAGCTGGCGGCGGACCTGTAGCGCCCGGTGCCGGTACAGCCCCATAGCCCTTCAGGGCACTCCTGCAGCGGTTCGCTCAGGACAATCTTGACACTACTGTAGCCTGCGAATTTATTGCGGCATGGCTCGAAAGATCGCTGTTTTGCCCGGAGATGGAATCGGTCCGGAGGTAATGAACTCCGCCATTCAGGTACTGGAAAAAGCTCTGGGAGACAGTTGGTCTCAGTATTCCCTGGCCGAAGCTCCAGTGGGCGGTGCGGCTATCGATCTGACCGGTTCACCCTTACCGGATGAAACATTGAAACTTTGCGAGCAGTCCGACGCCATTTTGTTTGGCTCTGTGGGCGGCCCTAAATGGGAAAACCTTCCCCCGGAGAAGCAGCCGGAAAGAGGCGCTCTTCTTCCTCTTAGAAAACACTTTTCGCTGTTCGCCAATCTTCGGCCTGTTCGTCTTTTTCCTGAGCTTTCGGGTTCCTCTCCGCTAAAGCAGGAGCGCATTGGCGATGGAGTGGATATGCTCATCGTACGCGAACTGACCGGGGATGTTTATTTCGGTCAGCCCAAAGGCCGCGAAGGTCAGGGGGATGAAGAAAAAGCCTTCGATACGATGGTATATCATCGTTATGAGATCGAGCGGATTGCGAAAGTGGCCTTCGATTCGGCCAGGCAGCGCAAACTGAAGGTTACGAGCATAGACAAGGCGAACGTTCTGAGTAGCATGGTCCTCTGGCGGGAAGTAGTGACCGAGTTCGCCGCCAAATACAACGAAAATCTAAATCCTAAAATCCAGCTGGAGCACATGTACGTGGATAACGGCGCCATGCAGCTCATTCTACGTCCCACCAGTTTTGACGTATTGCTTTGTGGTAACATGTTTGGCGATATCCTTAGCGATGAGGCCTCGGTCCTGGGCGGAAGCCTGGGAATGCTGGCCAGCGCATCCCTTTCCACGGAGCGGGGCTTTGGACTGTATGAGCCCAGCGGAGGCACCGCTCCCGACATTGCGGGAAAAGGCGTGGCCAATCCTATTGCGCAGATTCTTTCGGCGGCCTTGATGCTTCGGTACACGTTTGAAGAAACCGACGTGGCGGACCGGATCGATTCCGCGGTCAAGAAAGCCATTGAAGCCGGCGCCCGCACCGGAGACCTGGCCGGGCCAGGGGAGAAGGTGGTAAACACAAAAGAAATGACCGATGCCATCATCAGCTTTCTCTAATCTGTCAGAAGATGCCCAGTCATGAATCCAAGAGTACTGATTTGCGATGATAAGAACTTTGAGGCTCTGGAGTACAGGCAAATCCTGGAGTCCAGAAAGATCAAGGTTCTGCAGGTATTCTCGAACGGTCATGACCTTCTGGACTGGGTACGCAAGCATCCAAAGGAAGCGGACGTTGTGCTTCTGGACATCATTATGCCGGTGGTAGACGGCTATGCAGCCTTTCATGAACTGCGTCGCCTGGCGCCTGAGCTAAAGGTAATTTTTATCTCCGTAGAAAACAGCGCTCCATTGATCAAAACGGTTTTGTCTATGGGGGCTCTTGATTTCATAACGCGTCCCATCAAGCGTGACGCTCTGGCCGAACGGGTTCTCAAGGCTCTCAGCCGTCTGTAAGCGAAGAGGCCCGGGCCAAAACCTTTCACTGGACAACCTGTTTCATTTTAGTTAATTTACCCGGGGGCGCAGACCCCGGACCATTTTTCTCGGGAGAATACATGTCACCAGATCAATCCACTCTGGACCCGGCCACCGGCCAGCTTCAGGTCGCCGCTGATGGGGCCCTCGAGCCACTGAGCGTTGCTGAGTTAGATCCATCAAAATATACAGATTCTCCTGTCCTGGAAGAGATTGATTTTGCCTCTGATTACGACGGTGACGTTCCCTTTGGAAGCCCCGTGGAGCGCATCGATCGTAATCGAATACTTCCGTTATTGCAGAAGGTAGAGAAACCGGGCCGATACACGGGCGGCGAATTCGGGGTTCCTTTCAAGGATGCCGATTCGGCCCGTGCCCGCATCGTCTTTTCGTATCCGGATACCTATGAACTCGGAATGTCCAACGAAGGGTTGAAGATTCTTTACGACTGCATTCAGCGAAGAAGCGATCTCTATGCGGACCGAACCTTTCTACCCTGGCCGGATTTTCGCCAGCTCATGAAAGAGGAGGGCGTTTCGCTTTATAGTCTGGATCAAACCCTCGCTGTTCGCTCTTTTGATGTATGGGCTTTTAACGCGGCCCACGAATTACATTACACCAATCTGTTGTATGCGCTGGATCTGGCTGGCATACCCATTAAGCGAAAGGACCGAACCGCGGAAGATCCAATCATTATAACCGGTGGCACAGCGGTCTCCAATCCGTTACCCTTGTTTGATTTTCTGGACGGAATTTTCATGGGCGATGGCGAAGATGCCATCGTCGAGATTATGGACATTATTGCCGCCGGAAAGGAGCAGGGTCTGAGCCGAAAGCAGATTCTGGACAGCCTGCAGTCGGTGGAGGGCCTGATTCTGCCGCAGCACTACAAAGCCACGATCCATGAAGATGGACAGGCCCATTATTACGGTCCGGTGGAAGGCAAAAGAACCTATCGGGCGAAGGAATTCGCGGCTCTGGAAAATGTAATCGTTCCCAGCATCGCCATAACCCAGGACCGGGTGGTGGTGGAAGTGAATCGGGGTTGCGGTCAGGGCTGTCGTTTCTGCCATGCTGGCTTCTGGAAACGACCGGTTCGCAACGCTGAAGTTAGTAACCTGGTGCGCATCGCCGGGGACCTGCTGAAGCGGTCCGGCAACGACACCATCACTCTGCACAGTCTTTCCATCGCGGATTATCCCTGGCTGGAAGAGCTGGTAGTGGAAATGGCGCAGGCTTACGGCCCGGAAGGGGTTTCCCTCTCGCTTCCCAGTTTACGGGTGCAGGTGAAAACCATTCCCGTGCTGGAGATGACATCCGGGATTCGCAAATCGAACGTCACCTTTGCCCTGGAAGCCGGTTCCGAGCTCATGCGCGAAAGGATCCGCAAAAAATCCTCCGAAGACAATCTTCATTACTTGATTCGCGAGATTTACGGCCGTGGCTGGGACCTGGTGAAGGTGTATTTCATGCTTGGACTGCCGGATCGTGACGGCCGTGAAGTGGAGGACCTGATTAACTCGCTAAACGCTCTGGGTGAGCTGGCAAAGGAGTGCGGTCCCAGAAAGAAAGTAAACGTTACTGTATCGCTCTTTGTTCCCAAGCCTTTTACCACGTTTCAATGGGAAGAGCAGAAGGGACCCGCGTTCTTCAACGAAAGCATAGAGAAGATTAAAGCGGGAATGCGTACCAATCGCGTGCATGTAAGGCATCCCACTCCCTGGATGAGCTGGGTGGAGGGTCTGCTCAGTCGATCCGATCATCGCGTTGGTTACTATCTGGAAAAAGCCTTTGAAAACGGCGCCAGTTTCGACTCCTGGGACGACGGATTTCGCCAGGATGTCTGGGAACCGGTAATGGATGAGGTATCGCCGGAGCTAAAACAACTCTGGATGGGTCAGAAAGCCGGAGGCACTCCCCTGGCCTTCGAGGAAATTGTCGAAGGATTCCCCAGGGATCGGTTGATCAAAGATTTCGAAAAATTTGAGGCGGTAACCGAAGAGAATATGAATCCGCCTCACAAGCAGGCGCTCAAGGAGTCGGACTTCCCGCCTGAACTTCTAAAGCCGGTGGAAATCCCGGCAGTCAAGCAACAGCGGGCCGGCTTTCTGCGCCTCAAGTTCAGCAAGACCGGAAATTTTGTCTACGTCAGCCATCTGGACATGATGGATGCCCTGCGAAAAGCGCTTCGCCGGGCCGGATTGCCCATGACCTTCTCCCGGGGCTACAACAAGCATGAGAAATTCCATTTCGGGGATTCGCTACCCATTTACATGCATAGCGAGCAGGAAGTGGCGGATATTTCGCTGTACGAGCCCGTGGATGCGGACGGCTGGTTTGATGCCATCGCGGCGCAACTGCCATCCGGTCTGCAATTAAAGGGACTGGAGTTCTCAGAGAACCGGCAGAAAGACCGGAAAGAAGACCAGAACTACACCTTGCGCTTCTTTGACGAAGATTATGCGAATCGAGTCTACGACATGCTGGTCAATCCGCCGGAAACCGTGGTATTTGAAAAGCGTGACCGGAAGCGAAAACGCGTCCGCAATCTTCCCAGGCATAAGTCTGCCATGCGAAAGCATGAAAAGAGCCTCAAAGAAAACCTGAAAGCGCTGAGTAGAGAAGGCAATACCTTGAGCTTCAACCTGGTACTTCCCGGATCGGGCGGATTATCTATTGTAGATCTCCTGGACCGTTATCTGGAGATCCCCCGCGAGGATTGGAATGTTCGCCTGGAAGTCTGGAAGGGATTATAGCCGGTTGGAATTGCGCATGAGGCGGGCAGGGCTTCCACCGGGCAGGGCTGTAGCGAACCGGGGCGGTCCGACCTGCGAAGAAAGGACTGCCGTGTGGCCCCGGAAGCTACAAAGGGTCAAAGGAAACGCTGCGACGGTCACCTGACCCTCACCTGCAGTCTGAACAGCCGTCCGAACTGCAGCCCGCCCTGAGGATTAGCCATCAGGCCGCCCGTTCGGTTTCCTTCTTCTGGATCCAATCGAAGCGAACGTTTCGGGCAACGATCTTTACTCGGCTGCGAGGATTTCCCCCATCGTCTTTCCAGCGATCCTGCCGTAAATTTCCCTCTACCGTAACCCGGGAACCTTTCTTTAGATACTCGGCGATGGGATCGGCCTGACGATCCCAGGCCTCAACGTCAAAGTAGCTCACGAACTCCTTCGAATTATCTTCTTTGGAGCGAAAGCCATGATTGGCGGCCACACGAAGCTTTACCACTTTGCGATCGTTGCCCAGGTCCTTCAATTCCGGATCCTGCACCAGGTTTCCATCCAGAATTACAAACGATAGATTATTCATACTTCCTCCTGCGGGCGGTTGAGCCCTGACTGTACTGATGGGTGTCGGAAAAGACGGGATCGTTAACATTTTTTGGCGCATCGCGGGAGAAATAATCTTTGACCGACCCTTTTCCGTTCATACCGTCTGGTAATGAAAAAGGCCCCGCGATCCATGGTTGTGTTCTTCTGCCTGGCGTTGTGGCTCTTGCCCCCGGGGGCCGGCCTGCGAGGGGAGAATCCGGGCAAAACAGAAAGTCCAGGCGGTTCACAGAGACCGGGTGTTTTCGGTATATACCTGGGCCAGTCCAGGCAAGCGGCATTACAGAATATGAAAAGCCGCTTTCCGGAAGGCCGATCACAGCGCATAGAGAGCTTTCGTTTCTGGACAGGGGAGTTCTATGAATTCTTTGAACTGTATCGCGAGGCGCTTTCCAACTGCGTGATAGGGTTTCAGAACGAAAAGGTATTTCTCATCCACCTGAGCTTTAACGTGGGCAAAGACGAGATCAGGAAACGACTGGAGAAAAAGTTCGGCCCGGCCGAGTTGTATCAAGCCAGGGTGCTGTCCTGGGAAAGGGCCGGCAATACAAGGGTATTGCTAGACGGCACGGATACGGAATCGGAATTGCAGTTTCAGGAGATTCGCGATGCGAGGTGAATCTATGTTTCCGGGCTTCGCAACGGGAGTCAGATGGATAGCCCGGATTTGCAATTCACTAATTCTGCTCGCCATCCTTTTCCTTCCGTTTTGCGCCCTTTCCACCGCTTATAGTCGACAGTACCTCGGCTTTGAGCCCGGGATGACAAAGGATCAGGTTCGAGAGCTTCTAAGGGAACGCCACAGAGTAAAAGATGTATTTCTGCCGCGATTTCAATCCGAGGACCTGGCTGTCCATATTGAATCGCCTTCTGCGGTGATAGGTCTGAGTTTCTACGAAAACAAGCTTTACGAAATCTTCATCTCCTTTCTCGACAATAGTTTTGATCCACGAGTCCAGCTAAGAGAACAATACGGAGCGCCGAATGAATCGCGCTACGGCACGGAAGTCTGGCTATTCGATGATGGTAGATACCGAGTAAGGGCCGACGAAGGAATTGTGCTCATCCTCGACCTGGAAGCAAGGGATCGTGTCATCCAGCATGAGTTGGACGCAATCTTCTGGACGATTCCTGATTAGTTCCTCGGCCCGCTTGGAGCCGCTCGAAGAAGGGCTCCATCCCCTGGTTATTTTGGCGGGGGCTTTGAAGCCGTCGGATTCAGGGTTGCCGATTTCTATGCACGGGGATTCCTTATGCTATGCTCCGCTTTTCTCGCCCGGTCCCATGCGTATTATTCGCCGCTACGCTTCTGGCGACTGCGGTTTTCGCCACGACCTTTCTCACCAGTACTCTTTTCGCGGAAAAGTCATCGTCGACATTAGATGGCCATTTTCAGGCAAATAGTCCATCGGCCGTCCTTAAAGAATGGAAGCTTGCCTTGTGCCGTCATGACATCGAAGCTTTGCAGGCGCGCACATCGCAGCAGGGTCGCTCGCAATTCTATGCCACCATGCTGGTGGGCTTTTCGGAGAAATGCAACCAGGATCAGATGAAACGCACGGAAGCCCAGGTCCATGACTGTCACGTTCAAAAGCCGCTGGCCATCGACTCCCTGGCCATCTGTGTGGTACCATCCTTCCTGGTCGAACTGGACAATCCGGATTATAGTCCCCTTATCCTGAGAAAAGAAAACGGCCATTGGCGAGTCATCATCGACAGGACGCCGGAGCAGAAGGCCCTTCGGCATCCGCTGCAGCTTGAGCTGATGGAATCTCCCGAATAGAGTGCACGAGTACGGAAAGGCGCCAGAGGCTGTGGAAACGACCCTCTTCGAGGCAGGAGGCATTTCTGAAGATCGAGGACCGCGAAAAAATCTACGAAAACCCGAAACGATCTCCTTCTATAAGACACCTTGAGGTGTGACCAGACTCTCAAAATTCAATCGTTTCAGCCAAAATGAAGACGGCAAGGAGCCATCGGCCGCCGCCGTTCACGGGCTTTCAAAGGAGCAGTCCGCCGTGCTCCTTTCCTCGGCCCCGGTCAAGCAGGTAATCGCGGCAGCCGGTAGCGGCAAGACGCGAACCGTCATTCAGTTGGCCTCACAGGTCCTGTCCGGGCCATCGGCCAGATGGGAAGCACAGAACGCCCGCCTGGAAGACTCGGCTCGGAGACCACTGTTGCTGCTCACGTTCAGTCGCAAGGCCTGCTCGGAGATGCGGGAGCGGTTGCCGGATGCCGCAAAAGACCGGGCCGATGTCAATACATTCCACGGCTTTTGCTTTCGTACGATTCGCCTCCATTATCCAGGGGGAGCCCATTACAAAATCGTGGACGAAGAAGAGAAAATCGAAATACTGAAGCCTCTTTTTCGCCGGTACAGATATGAAATCGGCGGCATACCGTATGCCTTATTACTGGCCAATCCCGGCTACTTCCGCCAGGAGTTTCCGGAGGCAGCCTTCCGGATTTTCCGGTACTGGGAACAATACAAACAAAAGCATAAATGCCTGGAATACCAGGACCTGATTCGGATGACATTATCCGGACTGCGAAAGGCCTGGTCGTCGGCCGCAACAGAAGGTGGGGCCAGCAGCTGGGCTGCGGGGCTTGCGGGTTCCTATCATACGATCATCGTAGACGAGTTTCAGGATACCGATCCGGCGCAGCTGGAGTTTCTTAAACTCATGAAGCCGCAGAAACTGGTTGTTGTAGGCGATGACTGGCAATCCATCTACTCCTTTCGCGGAGCCGACGTACGCCCCTTCCTGGATTTCAGGTCCCATTTCCCGGAGACCCGAAAATTCTTTCTCTCGGTCAATTACAGGAGTCTACCGTCTATAGTCGAAGCCGGGAATCGGCTCATCAAACAAAGTAGCGGGCAGATCCGTAAGAAGGTGCGAGCCAGACGTCAGGACCGCAGCGCCGCCGCATTTTGTGTTGTGGCGGGCAAAGAGACCGAAAGGGAAGTTCTGGAGAAGCTGGCCCTCTACAAATCGGACCGGGTTGTTCTATGCCGAAGTAACCACCGTCGAAACCAATGGCTGGAGGCCGGGGTCGCGGAGGCAAATTGTCTCACCGTGCACCGGGCCAAGGGGCTGGAGTTTTCCATGGTCCTTCTGGATGTCCTGGGTGGTTGGAGCGGGGCCAGTGATCCGGACTCCCGGAACGAGGAAATACGAATCGCCTATGTGGCGCTTACCCGGGCGAAGAACCTGTTTATTGCTCTGGGCAAGAGCGAATACGGAAACAAAACCGGCGACGCTTTCATCTGGGCCCAGTTGTTTCAGCGATTCTGCCAGAAGACCAGCTTTAAACAGCTGCAAAGACGAATTGCTACCGAGACGAATCGCTCCTGAGACGGATTCGTTCAATATCGGTGAGCGATGAATGCAGTGAGCCGGACGGAAATCCATTTATGTGCCGCCATAGAACTATTGCCTGCCGGGGGCTCGGACTGCTCTTTGATTCTATCGGCAGATTCTTCCATTGTTTCGCATCGTTTCGCATCGTTTTGGACGGACCATAACTCGGCGGGGCGAATCCTTATGCGGACAGATACTCCAGGTCCACTCGGCAACCCCTTTGCTCGGGCAGGGAGGATGCCTCGATGCGTTTTGCATCCGACTGGGGCAATTGCGAGATGGATTCCTTGATTTCGGTTTGCAGACCTGAAGAGTAGATTCTTATCCTGAGATACGGATTGTTTCTCAGGCGCCGCAGATCATCCCGCAATTCCTGCCGCCATACCTGACGCTGTGCCTCGCTATCGCATCGAAAGGTTCTTTTGCTTCGCGACACTCGATTCAGTTCCAGGGTTCGCAGGTCGCCTTTCAGAGCCTGCAGGGCTCGAGTTAGAGTCTCTTCCAGTAATTCTCTGGTCTCCCGCGGCATAGGCTCTCCGGCATAGTCCACAACAACGCGATCCATCCCTTCGGCGCTATAGATGACCCGTGTTTCGAGAATGACTCCGGCCTTTTTGGGAAAACGGGCCTGTACGAGGGACTGGGCCCTTTCTACAAGTTCGGTAGCATGGCGATTGCGAATGGCATCGTGAAAGGTTTCGGGAGAAGTATCCAGCGTTAGTTCCTGCGTCTTTCGCAGAGTGGACAGGTCCGATTCCCGGGCTATCCGCACCAGTGTGATTCTTGAATTGTACTCCGGAAACCGTTTCTCTACAGTCTGGTTCAGCTTTTCTTGAAAATCGGCGCCAGGAAGTTCGGCGGACGAGTAGACTATTGTTCCTTTGATATCGTTTCTATTGAAAACCAGTCCATCGATTCCTCTGATCAGGCTCATCCCCTGGACATTGCTCAACTGTTCGGAAACATGATTGCGAATGTCGATTTTCTCCTTTAGATAGGCTAGGGAGCTGATGAGTGGATAACTAATCAGAGCCAGAAGTATCACTGGAAAAAGGAATCGTTTACTGGAAGTAATCCATTCATTGACCTGCACCCACCACCCCTGACGGCCCAGTAAGCGGAACAACGGCTCTGTTTTCTCCCGGCGATTTACAAGCAGGCGAATGAGTCTCTGGATGTTATACCCTTCGTAGACGAAGTAATAAAAAACCGATGAGACCATTACAATGGCGGACAGGTTCGTAACAAACAGAAGAAAGGCGCCCCACATGATGGCGGCGCTAAATCCAGTTCCCAGGCCGTAGCCCACAACGCAGATAGGAGGCATGAGAGCTACGCCTATAGCGGCCCCCGGCGCTACCGAACTCATTATGGCTTCGCCATCGCTTCGCACGGAACTCAAGGCGGCTACCAGACCGCAAAATAAAGCGATGAATAGATCCAAAAAAGTGGGGCTGGTACGCGAAAGTATCTCCGGAGTGAGCTCGTTGATGGGCACCATGTAGGTTATGGCGGCTGCAGTTAGTACCGCCACTATAGAGCTCAAGACAATGTTTACGATAGATTTAAGTCCAAGGTAAACGTCGCTAATCGCCACGCTCATTCCCAGACCGATAATGGGCGCCATCAGCGGGGAAACCAGCATGGCGCCGATTATGACTGCCGGGCTATTAATGATCAATCCCAGGGTGGCTATACCGCAGGACGAAATCACGAACATCCAGTAGGGCAGTGATTTGATGCGCGAACCGTCGTCAATCTGGGAATGCATTAGAAGCACATCCGAACGGCTCACGCCGAGCAAATGTGGTAGTTGAACAAAAAGGCTGTGTAGCCGGCCGGAGGCGCGTTCCAATTCCTGGGACAGATCCCGTTTTTCCGGGTCCGGAGGTAGGGAAGAGTTCTTCTGTGCAGCTTTTTTTGTGGCCAAAGGGCAGTCTCCCTGAGAGCTTGAAAAAGCATTGATTCGGGCCACCGGTCAAGCGTAATCCTGCAAACCCCGGGGCCGGAAATGTTGTCCAAGTAGAGTGCTTTCTTACATGTTCAAATATATCGTCTTTACCTTCTCGCTGATGTTACTTCTTCCGGTGGGCGTCCACTCAATTGAATTTCCCCGTACCACTCGGGACTATGTGGGTCGCGCTTCCTTTGTTGCCGTGGTAGAAGTAGAAAATGTTGTAGCGGCGCCTGGAGGGGCGAACCTGTTACAGTACCGGGTTCAGGTGCTGGAAGAATGGAAAGGCAATTTGCCTTCCGTCATTGACATTCGCATTTTCTCTGCCTCCCGCGTCATACAGCCTTCGCCGGTTTCCGATCAGCCGGGCTCCCGCTGGGTGGTATTTCTGGGTAACAGGACCAACGAAGGATTCTATCCTTTGAAATCGCTGCACTGGGGAAAGATCGAACTCATGGAGGACTCCTCCGGCCGGTACTGGCTGGCTCGACCGGTGACCGGATTTGGCAAGGACTACGAAGGACGCCGGTTATCTTTAGAAACGTTTAAGAACCTGGTCAAGGGGGCACGATAAAATGGTTTTTGGCCAAAAACCCGACCGGCGGTGGAACGCGGAGCGGCAGGGCCGGGAAGCCCCTTCAGACAGCGGCGCACATTCCGACCCGGGCTTCCTTCGCGGGGAGCGCTCCGTGTCGGCCTTCCTGCGCGGGCCGTTGGTTCTTTTTTCTTCCAGCGCAACGCATCGATGGTTAGCTCTGGTAGTCGTTGCCCTTACGACCATAGCGGCAACTCTGATTCTCTTTGGCCCCCTGAACGGCCAGGCCTGGTTTTTCTTTATAGCAAAGAATGGGATGCGGCAGCAATGGGTGTTCAACAGCGGCTGCAATCCCAACAGCCGTCCCATTACCGTAACCTACGACACCGATGACCCCTCCAACGGAAGCGCAACCTACGGCGCCCTGGTGAAACAGGTACACGATGAATGGAATCAGGATGGCGGGCTAAACATCAACATAATGACCGACATCACTACAGCCGGGGCAAATATAACCTACTATCAAATGGACGTGAATGCTGTGAATGCTTATCTGCAGAATCCACAACCAGGAGTCATTCGTGTGGTCTGGGATGCGGATGGCGCGGTGTTGCAGAACCTGGGTGTGGATCCGGAAAACGTCCTGGGAATTGGAGTTCCGCTGGCTATCGATAACAATCGGCCCAACGAAATCTGTTCCGGACTAATGATCTTGAATGGTCAGCTGATTGGTAGTCTGGCGTCTCCTACCTCCAGACAACAATACTACCGCTATACATTGATGCACGAACTCGGCCACGTTCTGGGCTTTGCGCACTCGGTAGCGGGTAGCAACTCATCTTCCGGCCTGGTGCAGGCGTCCACGCAGGATTACATTCCGGTGATGCATCCATTCGCTCCCTCGCCTCCATCCCTGACCAAAACTCTTACGGACGATGAAAAAGCGGGACTAATAACTGTATATGGGCAATAATCAAACTACAAGTCGCGGCTTCAAATGGGAAAGGATTGGAATCCTGCGAGTTCCATTCTATCTCGAAAATGAAAATCTCGACTCGCGATTCGCAAGTGGATCGATGCGCCGACATTTTCCAGGCGCCGCAAGAGCACTGATTGTGCTCCTAACGCTTTCAATCTTGTTCGCCGGTTGCCAGAAACAGGAAGGAAACGACGATTTGCTCTTGAGCGCTTTTGTGATTTTGTACGCTTCCAATCCCTGTAACTTTCAGGCCCGTCCACAGCTGTCCGCGGTAAGCCCCACGGTTAGCAATAACTGGCCCAACATACGAGGGCGGGTTCTTCAGGCGGACGGCAATCCGGCCATTGCAGCCCTGGTTATCGCCGAAGATATCGATTCCGATGGAGCTACCGATGGTCCTGGACGTAGATTCGTTAGCACATTTACCGGTCTCGACGGAGATGGAAGTTTCTACATGGCCGGTCTACCCAACGTTACGGATCAATACCGCATCTCGGTAGAGCCCATCGATTCCACCTATAGTCAGCGAATCGACACCCATATAGACTGCTTTCAGAACCCCCGTAACTTCAGCGCCGGTTACTACACAGGTCCTTCCGCCACGGTAAATCGGAACACGGGTTCGGCACAGACATTCACTCTGAACTCGGGCGTGGGTCAGATCTACGATGCCGGCGACATCATTCTTCGTTGAAGTTTTCGGTGACGCCGGTCGACTTCTGGTTTAGTCCGCTTCTGTCAGTCTTTTCCATGATTGTTTGTCGTGGCCGGCGGTGAATCAATTCTGTGACCCCTGATGGGCCTTTTTCCTACCATCCCCTGCCAGAGCGGGTGATGGACTGCACCGAGAAAGAAATACCTCCGACGCCCGGGAGAACCGCTACTACAGATATTGACCCGTTGCCCGGTTTAGAAGGTTAGCCCAGGGCCTGGTTTAATGCGCTTCGTCCCAGTTCTTGCCTTCGCCGGCATCCACGCGCAAAGGTACATCGAGCTTGATGGCCGATTCCATTTCCCTGGTTGCCAGCTTGACCAGGTCGTCCTTCTCTTCGGGACGCGCATCGAAGAGTAACTCATCGTGCACCTGCAGGATCATGGCCGACTTGAATTTCTTTTTCTGCATCTTCTCCTGAATGGAGATCATAGCCATCTTGATAATGTCCGCGGACGTTCCCTGGATGGGAGTGTTGATTGCCGTACGTCGGGCGCCTTCTTTACGAAATCGATTGGATGCGTTGATTTCCGGAATCTGTCGCTTGCGCCCCGAAAGGGTTTCTACGTAGCCGTGCTTTTCGGCGAAAGCGATGGTATCGTCCATATATCGACGGACGCCCGGGTAGGTTTCGAAGAAAAGATCGATCAGTTCCTGGGCTTCTTTCCTTCCTATCCCCAGGTTTCGGCTGAGACCGAAATCCGTCACTCCGTAAACTATTGAGAAATTCACGGTCTTGGCCTGGGAACGTTGATCCGGGCTCACATCCTTCTGTTGAACGCCAAACAGCGAGGCGGCCGTCATCGCATGAATGTCTTTGTCGTTCTTGAAGGCATCCAGAAGCGCCTCATCTTTTGCATAATGAGCCAGGATTCGCAGTTCAATTTGCGAGTAGTCGAGAGCCAGAAGTATGTTTCCTTTGGCTGGCACAAATCCTCGGCGAATCGCGCGTCCGGTTTGCTCCCGAATGGGAATGTTTTGTAAGTTAGGATCTGTGCTGGATAGTCGCCCGGTGGCCGCAATGGTTTGCTGAAAGCTTGTATGAATACGCCCGGTTTCCGGATGAATCAGACGGGGAAGGGTGTCCACATAGGTGGACTTTAGCTTCGAGTACTTTCGGTGCTCCAGCAGTGCATCGATGATGGGATGATGCCCTCTAAGTTCTTCCAGGACAGACTGATCGGTACTGTATCCGGTTTTGGTTTTTTTTCCCTTTGGTAGGTTCAGTTTCTCGAATAGAAGTGTCTGGAGCTCTTTCGTTGAGTTGATATTGAACTCGTAGCCAGCCTCTTCGTGGATGCTCTTTTCGAAGCCCTCAAGTTTCTTCGCATAATCCTTGCTCAGTTTGGCAAAATACTTCTCATCGATGGCCACGCCCACTTCCTCCATGCCCGCCAGCACCGGAATTAATCGGCATTCAATTTCATCGTGGATCTTTCGCAGGTTGGCTTTCTTGAGATCCTTCTCCAGGATTTGATAAAGCTGATAGGTAACGTCGGCGTCTTCGCAGGCATAGTCGCGGATGCTGGCCGGATCCACCTGATCCAGGGTAACCTGCTTCTTTCCGCTACCGGCAATCTCTGCATATTTGATCGTTTCTATTCCCAGATGGTCAAAGGCCAGGTCATCCAGGTTATGGCGGCGAACATTGGGATTGGCCAGATAGGAGGCAATCATGGTGTCAAAGTATATGGATGGAAGAGTGATTCCATGTCGTTTGAGAATCAAATAATCATACTTGATGTTCTGGCCAATGTATCGACAATCCGGGTTTTCCAGGAACTCTTTGAGATAGGGCAACGCCACGGAAAGATCCAGAGCCGGCTCTCCCTGGGCGGAGAATAGATCGTCGCCGGCCTTGATGGCGATATAATAAGCCTCTTCTTTTTTCGCGCAAACGGAGACTCCCACAAGGGCGGCAAACATGGGCGACAGGCTTGTGGTTTCTGTATCCACCGCCAGAGTCTTGATTTTTTTCAGCCTGCTGGCGAGCTTCTTTAGATCCGCTTCGGAATTGATAAGAGTGTAGTTTCTACCCGATGCTCCCGAATCTTTGTTTCCTCCGCCAGACTTCGTCGCTTTCGTTTCTCCTGACCCCTTTTTCCCGGAACCGGACTTGCCCTCCGATTCCGGGTCGCTGGATTCGGCTTTTTCGCCGCCGCCGGATACCGCATCCGTGCCGGCATTCGCTCTGGCTCGTTGTAAGTCCTTATATATGGCATTGTAGCCCTGGTTTAGAAAGAGCTTGAGTACACTTTCGTTCAGGTAATCGGGAGTGGCGATGGTATCGTCTTTCAATTTCTGGATTTCGTCTACGTCCAGCTTGATCGTGGCCAGTTCTTTAGACAGAAATACATCATCCCGGGATGCTTCCAGTTTCTTGCGGACGCCATCGGGCTTAATCTCATCCAGCTTCTTATAGATGGTCTCAATATCGCCGTAATCCTGGATCAGCTTTTCTGCGGATTTGGGTCCAATTCCTTTCGCGCCAGGTATGTTATCCGAGCTGTCCCCGATGAGCGCCATGTAATCGGGAATCTGCTGCACGGAAACGCCCAGTTCACGTTTCACCCAGTCCGGATCGATCTCGATGAATTCGGTGACGCCCCTGGAGCCTCGGAGCATCTTCACGTTCTTGTTTAGCAACTGGTAGCAGTCTTTGTCTCCAGTTAGCAAAACTACGGTCTGTTTGGCGCCGTAGCGTTTCGCAAGGCTACCCATCAAGTCGTCCGCTTCGAAATCCTGAACAAGAAGATTCTGGAATCCTGCTTTCTCCAGCAATTCCTTGATCTCATCTATCTGATATCTCAGATCGTCCGGCATCGGCTTTCGCTGTGCCTTGTACTGATCGTACATCCGGTTTCGAAATGAGCCTCCGGAAGCATCCCAGGTGACCGCCGTCATTTCCGGGCCCAGATCCTTGAGCACCTTAAAGAGCATACGAAAGAAGCCGAAGATGGCCGTGGTGACCTGTCCGGAGTCATTCGTTAGATTCTGGTTCTGCAATGCAAAGTACGCCCGGTACGCCATGGCATGGGCATCTACGACTAGCAGGGTGGGACGATTGGCCATGCTGTAGAAATGCTCGCAGCCCCGACCCTGTCAGTAAAATTTGGCCTCAGTCATAGATTTCATTGACACCGGGCCGGATCGGTTCAGATTGTTGTTGAGAAGCAGGGGGTGCGTTTTGCTCCAGACCAAACAGGTAGAAGACAAGTTAATAGTATACCTTGAAGGCAGACTGGATGTCTCTGTGGCCAATGAGGTGGAAGAGGAACTGAGTCGATTAATCGATCAGGAGAATCAGAAGCATATCATTCTGAACATGGATAAAGTGGAGTATATGAGCTCCTCCGGATTTCGGGCCTGCATTGCCACCCTGCGTAAGTTGAATGCCAGGGATGGAAGCTTGAAGCTCACCAATATCCGTCCTTCTGTCAAAAGAATTTTCGATGTGATCGAACTCACTTCACTGTTCGATATCTACGAATCCGAAGAAGAAGCCCTGAAAGCTTGATATGGCTGAAGGAACCGGCTCTTCGCTGCTGGATCGTATTGTAGCCCGAAAAAGGCAGGAAATCGACATCCTGGAAAAATCCGGGCCGGGGGATTGGCAAAGCCAGTCTGCTCCCCTGGATTTTTACTCGGCGCTTAAGAGGCCGGGGGGACGATTGCGCTCGGCTACCGCTACCTCCCGGGAGGCGGGCATGGATGTTGAATCCGCCCGGAAGCCGGGGGATGCGAATTCAGATTACCTTCCGCTGAATCGAGCCATCATTTCCGAATCCAAGAAAGCGAGTCCCTCCATGGGACTCATCCGGCCGGACTACGATCCGATTACTATTGCCGAGACCTACGCCACTCTGGGCGCCAGTTGTCTTTCGGTACTCACCGATGAGCCCTTCTTTCAGGGCAGTATCGAGCATCTAAAGCTGGCGCGTCAGGCCGGCATCCCGGTTCTGCGAAAGGACTTTTTGATCCATCGTCTTCAAATCGAACAGTCACGGGCTATCCAGGCGGATTCCCTTCTATTAATTGTCCGCCTTCTGGACGACGCCACTCTGAGCGACCTTCTTACCTATTCGCGGTCCATGAATATGGAGCCTCTGGTAGAAGTACACTCGGAGGCAGAATTGATCAGGGCCTGCGACTGTGGAGCTCGTATCATCGGAGTGAATCACAGGGACCTGGATACTCTGGAAATGGATCTTTCGCTTTCGTCCCGGCTGGCTCCTGTGCTGCGAAAAAAGAATCCGGAGGCAGTATTTATTGCCGAGTCCGGTATTGAGAATCCGGAAACGTTGAAAGAGATGAGCGACTATGCGGATGGATTTCTCATTGGAACGTCGCTTATGCGTTCGCCTTCCATTGAGGAAGCCTGGAAGCATCTATTCGGTCCGTCATCATCACCATCCTCATGATCTTCTTCTTTTGATCTTGTTCTATCGCTTCTTCGCAATAGTAGGAGTGCCTTCAAATGTGGAAGTCGAATTAAGGGGCGAACGGAAGTTCCCGGGACCGGCTTTCGCTTTCTACGATTAATGATTGCCCAATAACCTGCGACTGGCTGTCGGCTAACTGGCAGCTGTCCGGCTGGCTGTCATCCTTCTGGATCAGAGTTCGCGCCTATCAGAGAACGTCGCCAACGGTCCGTCTGCCGTCAGCGGTCCGAAACTGGCCGCCGGCCACTCAACGGAAGCGATCCATTTGCCATGGATAGTCAGCCTTAATCCGCAACCAGCAGCGGGGAATTTGGAGCGAGCAACAGGGAGCGAGCAACAGGGAATCAGCAAATAGCAACGGGAAATCGGTAAGCAGCAATACCTGCTCAGGGCTTGTTCTTTCGCGTGAAGTCTACTTCTATCACATTGTCATCGGAAGACTTGCCTTTCTTTGCGGTCTTTTTGGAAGACTTTTTTGCTGCGGTCCTGGCCGATGTAGTCTTCTTTCCGGTAGCGATCGCATTCTCTTCGCCGGTTGATCCCGGCTCCGGATTTGTGCCATCCGCTCCATCAGAGCCTGCGTCTGAATCGCTTACATGAAGCTTTAGATCGGGTCCGGTCACTTCTTCGATCTCCGGCATGGCCCATTGCATGATTACCTGACCCGATTTATCGAACATTCTTACAATACAATCAAAGGGAATGCGTACATATTCCCAGCGAGAGAATTGCATTTCGCATTCCAGGTAATCGTCATCCCAGGTAAGCTTCCGTGTGCTGTAAGGGCCGAAGACCAGGATCAGTCCTTCTGTTTGTTCTTTTTTGAGGAGGCCACGCTTGCCCAGAACCAGCTGTTCATGGGGCATACAATGGATATAGAAGGTTTCGCAGTGGATGAACAACACATCCAGAATGGCCTTCTTGAACTTGCGAAGATTTCGCATTTCTTCAGTGGTGAAGCTCATTCGGACCCCTTGATTCGAATTACATTCAGATTCCTGGATCGGTCGCCTCTGCGATGGGAATAGAAATGCTTGAAGCGGCTTTCGTCCAGAGCCTGCAAAGGATCCTTCAGTTGAAATGTTGCTTTTGCGGAACCGGCTCCCTTTTCCAGTTGAAGCGCCGCATTCTTGTACAGATCCAGAAGTGGCCGGCCCCGTGCCGATCGCTTCTGTTCGATAATAGGGAACTGGGCGGCCACCTCATGGCCTACTTCATAGGTGGAAGGACAGATGTAAGGTCCAGGAAAGACCGTAATGTTTGGGTCCACGTCCTGCTTCTCTCGCTTCATCTGTTCTACAAGAAAAGAGATCAGGTCAATGGCTCTTGGAAGTATGCCCCGGGAAAGACCGCGCCATCCACAGTGGATCACTCCTACAAGCGAATGCTCGCCTTCCGTTCCCGAATGGAAGAATAATGGCAGGCAATCTGCGGTGCGAATTACCAGGGCTACATCGGGCTCGCGGGTAATCATGCCATCCGCCACCGCAATAGGCAGGTTGGCGGATATGAAATCATGCTCGGTGATTCGAATAACGTCAGGGCCATGAATCTGTTTCAGAAAGAATATCTTTTCTTCTGGCAGATTCAGCTCGCTAGAGAGGAATTCCCTTTCGATGCCCTTTCTTGCCAGGGCCGCGTCCTGGATTCCATGGCCGCTGGCGTCGGGTCGCAGGTTTCGGTGCTCCGAGTCTTCCGGAATTCCGGAGGGAAACTTATCCTCCAGGTGCCTTAAAGCGTCCATGCCGAATACCCGGGCTTCAATCTTTCCAGTGGTGTAGGTATGGGAGCTCTGGGTCTGCATCAATAACGGTTCCTTCTTTCTATCAGTGCTTTCTTCCAGCTATCGCTGATTCGCTCCATGTCGGAAATCTCTCGATCGGCCAGGATGCCTTCCGGAATCAGGAATTTGCCCAGATTGCTGTGCATGGGCTCTTCGGCAATGCTTTCCATTACAGAATCCAGCAGTGGCCGGGCGCGCTTCATTCGCCCTGCAGGAGCCGGACCCGACAGGAGCGGGCTTCCCATTTTTTGGATGGGTATGTTGCCGGCCGAAAAACTACCGGCAGGTTTTTCCAGTTCCTCGGCTGTGTGCGCTCCATAGATTCGTAGAGGGCATAGATAGAAGACCAGCATCTTGCGTTCCGGGATCCAGAGATGGGTCAGGCTATGACCGGCGCCTCCCACGAATTCGGGAAGCAACCAGATAGACTTCAGATCAAATTCGGGTACCAATCGGCGAACCGTGAGATAGTTACAGAGACCGGCGGGGCGAAAAAGGTATATGCCGGGATCCTGGGTTCTTACAGGAGAGTGGATCCAGATGGGCGACTTACGAAAAGGGCCGGCCCGAAGAATTTGACTTTCGGCTAGATGCGTTCGGGAAGGGGCGCTGAGCCACTCCATCTTCTCCAGAATCTCATCTTCCAGCGCATCTATGTGTTCTTCCTCTCCCCCGGAGTACATACTTGCAGGATTTTTTCCGGCGATACAATTGCAAGAAGGAAAGTGATTCCCCTTTTTTGCATCGGCGCCGAGCTTTGACAATGGCTCTGATCAAGGTCTGTGGAAACCGTTTTGCGCTGGATGCCCACATGGTAGCCGGTTTTGAGCCGGATTACATGGGCTGGATCTTTGTTCCGGCCAGTCCGCGGTGTATTCCTGCCGTTGAGGCCGCTCGATTGATCGGCCAGATACGAATCCAGCACCCGGCAATAGGACATGTCGGCGTAATGGGAGGCATGGGGCAGGACGAGATAGTTAGACTCATCGCTTTGCTTCAGTCCGCTTCTCCGGCTGATGGATTCGTTCTGGATGCACTGCAGCTAATCGGAACCTCTTTGCACATGGAGCACACCTCCCAGATTCTACGAAGAAAAGGCCTGAATACTTCTCTGTGGCCAGTGCTCCGAGTAGGAGAGCCCGTGAGCGATGAAGACCTGATTTCTCTCTATCATTCGGATATGTATGTTCTGGATCGGAAGGTATCCCATGCGCTGGGAGGTACCGGCCGACAAATTGAGCTACCGTGGATTTCCCGGGTTACAATGCCGTATCTTCTGGCCGGTGGATTGAACCATGAAAATGCCCGGGAAAGGTTTGAACAGACCGGGGCCCGGGGCGTTGATATCAGCTCGGGACTGGAAACGGGACATCCTGGACGAAAGGATCCGGCAAAACTGGAAAAACTCTTTGCTACATTCGGGAGAGCGTAGGATTGAACGGCCTACCCAATAGATGCGCTGCCGGGCAAATGCTCAACTCCCGTTGGATGGACTTGCTTCTGGAGGCTGATCCGTCCAGCGAGGCTATCCTTCAGTATGCGGCGCGAAGCCAGGCAGTTTTTTTCGAGGAGCGCGGCCGACCGGCGGCCATTTGCCTTTTTGGTCCTTCAGAGGATGGAAATTGCACCGAGCTATTTAACGTTTCCGTGCACCAGGATTTCCGACGGCGCGGATTGGCCACCGCCCTGCTCGGGAACATTCTCGAAGACCGATCTCTGCGTCCGTTTCGCGTATGCACTGGTAGCGTAAGCTTCGACGCGCTGGCGCTCTATCAGAAGCTGGGCTTTCGCATTGTGGGAGTGGACTCGGATTTCTTTACACGGAATTATTCTGAACCTCTGTATGAGAATGGGATTCAGTTGCGAGACCGAATCATCATGGAGCTGCACTGAAATCATCCGATTCACGCAGCTGCGCCCTACTTCCGCTTTCAGACCTGCGGGTTTACGCGAACAAAAAAACCCTCTTTTTGAGCGGGGAGTCTAATTATGCGCAAATCTTCCTCTGGACACCGATTTGGCGTATCCTTCTATGGTGTAGGGCACCGGATTTTGCTCGAACTGCTTTAGAGCGCTGCATCGTACCACGTGACAGGATTATACTGAAATGGATTCCCGGCAAATACCCGAATTTCTCAGGGGGGAGGCCGATGTTTGCGAAGACATTGTAGCCATCTACCATGAGATGTTCACCGCAAACACGGCGCCCAAGCTTCTCATTGATCCGCGGTCCGGGTTCGTGGTGGATGCCAATCCAGCCGCCCTTGATTTCTACGGCTATACGCTTTCACAAATGCGTGAGCTTCGCATTCAAGACATCAATCAGCTCCCACCCGAAGAGGTGGAACTGGAGATGCAACGGGCCCAGACGGAACAGCGCCGGTACTTTGAGTTCAAGCATAAAACTTCCAGCGGCGAAATCAAGTTTGTCAAGGTGTACTCGGGCCCCATGGAGATCCTGGGAAAAAGGTATCTGCATTCCATAGTCCACGATTACACCGAACCTCAGCTATTGCAGCACCATCTGGAAGAATACAAGGAGTTATTCGATGCGCTGCCGGTGGGCGTTTACAGAAATGAACCAGGGGTCCGTGGGGTTTTTCTGGAAGCCAACCCGGCCATGGCCCGAATTTTTGATGCTGACTCCGTAGAGGAATTACTCAAACATCATGCCTGCGATCTCTACGAAGACCCAGGGCAACGCGCCGAGTTTTCGGATCAGTTAATGAAGACCGGAACCATCGATGGCGCCGAACTGTCTTTGAAAACCCTTCGAGGACGAAGCATCTGGGTTTCCATTACCGCTGCCATGCGAACCACCTCCGATGGAGCCACGGTCTTCGATGGAATCGTGGAAGATATCACCGAGCGTAAGCGAAGCGAAAGCCAGCTCAGGGAAGCTGCCGCAGTGTTTGAGCATACCCAGGAAGGAATTGTCATTACAGATTCCAACGTCAGAATCACTGCTGTAAACCAGGCCTTTACCCGCATTACAGGCTACGAAGAGCGGGAAGTCCTGGGCCGCAACCCCAGGATGCTGGCCAGCGGATTTCATGGAAAGGCGTTCTACGATTCCATGTGGGCTTCGCTGGAAAGCCAGGGATACTGGACCGGCGAATTGTGGAATCGTCGAAAGGATGGAAGCGTCTATCCGGAACTTGTTACGATTACCGAGGTAAGGAATCGCCAGAATGAAATCGTCCAATATCTGGCAATATTCTCGGACATTTCCAGCATCAAGGATTATCAACACAAGCTGGAGAAGATGGCGCATTCGGATCCGCTCACCGGGCTTTCGAACAGACTACTTTTTGAAGAGCGCCTGGGACAGGCCATGTCGCTGGCCGATCGAACAAAAGAAAAAGTAGGCATTGTATTTCTTGATCTGAATAACTTCAAGGACGTTAACGACAGCCTTGGTCATACGGTGGGCGATCGACTCCTGAAGGATGTGGCAGTTCGGTTAAGCGAAGCCATCCGATCCGACCAGACCCTGGCCAGATTCGGAGGCGACGAGTTTCTGGTGCTGGTGCCGGGCCTGGAGTCCGCGGGCGAGGTAGCCGTGGTAGCGGATGCTCTGGTACAAACCATGGAAGCGGCGTTCAACGTAGATGAGCGTAAGATTGCCATCTCGGCCAGTCTGGGCATGAGCCTTTATCCGGATCATGCCTCCACCGTGGAAGAGTTGATCCAGCAGGCCGACACGGCCATGTATCGAGCCAAGAAAGAAGGAGTGCGTTACCGTTTCTACAGCCAGGATCTTACGGACGAGGCCATGAAGCGCATTCGTCTGGCATCCGATCTGCGAAGGGGCCTCGAACAGGGCGAATTCTTTCTGGAATATCAGCCACAGATTGATCTGGATACAGGTAAGCTGAACGGTCTGGAAGCGCTGATTCGTTGGAATAGCCGAGATGGCCTCATCGCCCCGGATGAATTTGTGCCTGTGGCCGAGCAGCTGGGTTTGATACTGCCCATAGGCGAATGGGTTATGGAACAGGCCTGCGAGCAGGCCCGGACCTGGTTGGATCAGGGCCTGGAGATGAATCGGATAGCAGTGAACGTTTCGCCTGTACAGATTCAAAACGGCGATTTCTCTTCCAGAGTCTTAAACATACTGGCGAGAACCGGACTGTTGCCGGAGCGGCTGGAGATCGAAATCACCGAGAATTCCCTGATTGGCCTGGACGCTTCCATCCTCGAGCAACTGCATTTATTGCGCGAGCAGGGGGTGCGCATCGCCATCGATGACTTCGGCGTAGGCTATTCGTCATTGAGTTATCTCAAAGATCTGCCGGTGGATCGCTTGAAGATCGATCGATCATTCATAGACGGCTTACCGCAAGACCAGGGGCTGGTGGCTATTTCGCGGGCCATTATTGCCATGGGACAGAACTTGAACTTTACCGTAATCGCCGAAGGAGTAGAAACCGAAGCGCAGCGTTTGCACCTCCTTGAATCCGGCTGTCATGAAGGCCAGGGCTTTCTCTTTGGTCGGCCCATGAAAGTCCAGCAAGTGGAAGGAGCCTATTTGAGGCGATAGGAGCCTATTGAAGGCGATAGGAGCCAAGCCGAACCCAAAATCACAGTTCACAAAGACTTCTTCTATTCTGGCTCGAGCGATTCTCGCTGACTTCTAAAAGGAGAGCGTCGCACGACTAATGCCCCGCATCGGTAGTGGATATTTTCCCCCGGGGGTTGCGCATCTTGCGCACTCCTGGCAACAAAGCAATGGCCGGGAGGTGGCTCTCCGCATTGGTATTGGGCCGATTCTTGCGCACTCTTTGATACAATCCCTGTAGCGGGATGGTAAACGGCGTTTTTTTGATGGGTGGGAAGTTCCAGGGGTCCATTGGACCCCCGAAGTATTACGCCGTAGCCGGCATTAATGTCTTAGATATATGTTTACGTTGTAATCCCTGGCTCCGAAGAACTCTGCCGCAAACTTCACGATCTCGGTAGGATTATACCAGGCACAGCTGAATACATCCAGATAAACCCGATTGGTAGCATTGGCAAAGTGTCCGCTAACAAGAGATGTTTCAATAAGTTGGACCAGAGAGTAACCGGCCACTCGTTCATCTTCGCCGAAATGAACAATGGTAGGTTCTCCAAACCTTTTGACCTCTATGCGATCGCAGAGCTCCAGAGTAAAATCGTAGATCTTCTGTCGACTTCGGATGGTATCTCCGTCGCAATCGTGAAGGTCCAGAGCTGTAACCAGTCCCCAGGCGCCGGTTTCTTCGAACTGAAGTTTGCCCGCCAGGTCTTCCGGCTTAACATCCAGTTTCTTTTCCAGCCAGGAACTGAAGTACCCCTGGTATCGTTTCTGCAGTTCCGGGAGTTCCGGATCCGTGCCGCGAATGTTGCCGCGACAATGTGCAGAACCGCAACCGCAGTAGAACTCCTGGTCATAGGTTTCCGCCATGGCGTAGTCAAACGTTAGCTCTTCGCCGGCTTCAATATCGCGCATGGCAACCAGGGCCACCTGTCCTTTGAAGCCCAGGTTGGGTTCGCAGGAATGATTGAAGTACTCCGAGTCGTCGACGTTTTCCAGGTCTGCCGGACCTATATACAGGCTTTCGTCTACCTGAAGCAGGTAATGACGTAGCTCGGAAGGAAGGGAAGCCAGTTGATCCTCACGGTAAATGGTTCCGCCCCACAACGCTACAAGCTCATCTTTTTTGATGGGTCTGGTAGCAAACACACCGCTTCCAGAAACGGGGGATTGCCTCATTTCTGCGGAATCAGACAGATAGGACTGTACTCTTTTTGTAGCAACGAGCATGGGTGTCCTCCTTACTGGTGACCGGCCGTAACGGTGGCCTGTCTGAATTGGTGAAGTCTTTGGTTCTTGCGATAGGCCGGATCCATGAGGCCGCGTTGAATGTATTCAACCACGACATCTCCGGGCTTGAAAACCCGCTTCAGCAGGTCCAATGCCTTCTGGATATCCATATCCTTGCTGCAAGTAAAAAGGTCCAGTGCGGCATAGCCGAGCTCTGGCCAGGTGTGGATGCTCAGGTGGGATTCGGCGATAACCACCACTCCTGATACTCCCTGTGGACTGAATTTATGGAACCTCTGATCTATGATCGTAGCTCCCGAAATGTCTGCTGCATCCAGCAGGGTTGTTTGAACCTGTTCGAGATTGTCCAGTATCTCATGACTGCACTCGTACAGTTCAATGATGTAGTGTTCACCGAGCGGATCTTCCATTTCACCTCCCTCCAAATGGAGTTTCGCATGCGCGAATTTCAGTGCAAGTAAGCAAGCAACTTTTACTTGCATAGTAAAAAATATGAATTAGGACCTTCCCGAAGAAAAAAAAGTGGGAAAGCGGGCTGGCAAGGCCCCCGTAGGGGCTGTTTTGCCTAGTTTTCAATCATCCAGGTATCGCCGGAATGAATGAGCGCTTCCAGGTCTCCCTTACCTTTTTTCTGTACCACGGAATCAACCTGGTGTTGCACCAGCTCTTCGTAGACGGGTCTTTCAACCTGACGTAGGATTCCCATGGGCACTGGAAAATGCGGGCGGTCCAGTTGGGCGAGAGCGAAAGCGAAGGAAGGATCTTCTCGGGTCGCATCATGGATGGTCACAGCGTCGGTGGCGTCTTCGGCGGGAACTACCCTGGCCTGGTAACCTTCCAGAAGCAGTCCCTTGTCCTTCTCTTTGCCAAAAAGCATGGGTTGCCGGTCCTGGAGGTAGACAGTGTGTTCATCCCGGGTATCTTTTGAGACCGATTCGTCAAAAACTCCATCATTGAAAATGACACAGTTCTGGTAGATTTCGATGAAGGACGTACCTTTGTGCTCGTAGGCGGCTTTGAAGACATCGGTCATCATTTTCATGTCTTTGTCGTGGACGCGGGCTGCAAATGTGGCGCCAGCCCCAATGGCCAGAGACAGGGCCGAGAACGGATGGTCCAGGCTACCCTCCGGAGTAGACTTGGCTACGGTTCCTTCTTTGCTTGTAGGAGAGTACTGCCCCTTTGTAAGCCCGTAGATCTGGTTGTTAAACAGAAGTATATTGATATCCAGATTCCTTCGCAGGATGTGGATCAAGTGATTTCCGCCAATGGAGAGCGCATCCCCATCGCCGGTAATCATCCATACGCTCAATTCCGGTCGCATGAGCTTGAGTCCGCTGGCTACGGCCGGCGCCCTACCATGGATTGTATGAAAGCCATAGGTGTTCATATAGTAGGGAAAGCGCGACGAGCATCCAATTCCGGAAACAAATACAATGTCCTCTTTGGGCAGACCCAGTTCGGGCATGGTTTTCTGAATGGCGGATAGAATGGCGTAGTCGCCGCAGCCCGGGCACCAGCGCACTTCCTGATCGGATGCAAAGTCTTTCTTTGTTAAGGTTGTTGGATTGCTCATTGTAATTCCTTTAGAGGTACGCTCGACCCAGTGCCTCCTGCACTGTGTCTCCCGTGACCAGTGTTGCGGCGCTCCGCGCCTTGCGATCCTCCTGATCGCTACGCTTTCTTCGAAAGCGA